>Ga0302173_10000196_pt1 | contig 32648 bp, 22 predicted proteins | sample I_Fen_N3_1_FD_198785 | JGI IMG/M metagenome (GOLD analysis project Ga0302173, IMG submission 198785) | Peat permafrost microbial communities from Stordalen Mire near Abisko, Sweden - I_Fen_N3_1 | ecosystem: Environmental > Terrestrial > Soil > Wetlands > Permafrost | place: Sweden: Abisko... | reverse complement strand
GAGACTAATCAAAAGATAATTAATAAGATTCAACAATGGAGAAATGAATTCACTTTTAAAGGAAGAGAATATATTTTTTATGATTCAAAGTCAGTAAAGGTATGGAATAGAGAAGTAGACAATTGGGACTTAAATTAACTTTTACATTTGAAAGATAGTACAATGAATAAATATAACATGAAAAAATTCTCATTAATTGCATTGCGGATATTGCCTGAGTGCAGCAAGGATATTAGAAAAGTATTGAAAGAGGGAAAGCTCTATTTCTTTAATAATAAGTATGTTGAAATTGATGGTCGTTTGGAAATAAGTAAATTATATTCAGTCCCAGATAACTTTTATTCGGAGAAGATAAACATTAATGCAATCGTTGGGAAGAATGGTAGTGGAAAGAGTTCTGTAATTGAAGTATTATTAAGGCTTGTAAATAATTTGGCTGAGCAATTATTTCAAAAAGATGCAAAAGTCAATACATACGATTATACAGCTTTAGAAGCAATTAGTGATTTAAATGCAGAGTTATATTTTGAAACAATAGAATATGCTGAAGATAAAATCCTGAAAAAAGTTCATATTTTAAAATGCAATAAGAATCGAGTTTATTTAAATCAGGGTATCGAGTTTATTCATAAAGGTTTTTTTCTTGATTTAGATGCTGAACGCAATGACAATAGTTTAGGAGAAACAGGCATAGTAGCGTCATTAGACATGTTAAGACAGTTCTTTTTTACAATCGTTTCAAATTATTCATTTCATGCATATAATGCTAATGACTATATTTCTGAAACCGAAGGAAAAGATGAAAATGGTAATGAGAAAATCTGGATAGATAGAGTATTCCATAAAAACGATGGATATTTAACTCCAATAGTTTTAAATCCATTTAGGAAAAATGGCACTATCGATGTAGAAAGAGAAAAGGATTTGACTAATTTTAGACTTGCCTTCTTATTCTATTATTTCAAACTTGATGGTGAACAGTTTATGGATAACTATAATTTTTCTCATTTATCCTTCTCATTGAATAAGAAACATGTAATAGACAAATACACTCTAAAAAATAAAGAGTCTAGTAAGATTAAGAACGAAATAATAAAAGTAGCGTTTAATAATTTATCAAATGACGTCTTTAATGAAACATTAAGAAGCTATTTTCATAATCCTATAAATGATGAAAGACTTTATTCTGCATACGAATATCTAGTCTACAAAACATATTCTATTTCAGAAAAATATCCCAATTATTCTGGATGTATTGATAGAAATATATCTGAATTTAACGAAGAAGTTCTTGATAATAAGACTAAAAATGAAATAAAATTATTAGTAGATAAGATTCTAAGTGACAATTCTCATACGACATTAAAAATTAAACAAACCCTTCATTATATAAAATACATAACCAATTTATCTGGACATTTCAATCCAGATGGAGTCGATAATTTGGACGAGAACTATATTAAACTTATAACATTAAATTTCTCCGAATACATTTTTTCAAATGATCTTGATAGGATTCTAGTTTCATTTCCTCCCCCTTTTTTTAAAATTGATATCCATTTAACTACACTTACTGATGAGCCAGTTACAGTAAATCAAATGAGTTCTGGTGAACGACAGTTTCTATATTATATGAGCACTTTAATGTATCATCTAAAGAACCTTGATTCAGTCGTCAATGGTGATAAAAGTGTTCATTATAGAATTATAAACATAATTTTGGAAGAAGTTGAGTTGTACTTTCACCCTGAATACCAATGCCAATTTGTACAAAAACTAATTAATTATCTGGAGTTTGGGAGGTTTAATAATATAGACTACTTTAATATTATCGTTGCCACACATTCACCATTTATTTTGTCGGATATTCCTAAGGAGAATATTATGTATTTGAGGGAAGGTAAACAAGTAAATGATGAAATAGAGATTCTCACTTTTGGTTCAAATGTACACGATTTATTGAAAAATAGTTTCTTTCTCAACAAAAGCTTTATGGGTAACTTTGCTAAGGATAGAATAAATGAAGTAATTGATTTTTTAAAGATAAAGATTGAAAAGCCCAGTTCAGTTGATGAATATATTGATGAGAAATACATAAAACAATTCGTAGAATTAGTAGGAGAACCATTGATTAAAAGTAGTCTAACTGAAATGTATCATAAAGCATATTATTCTGAAGAGCACATTGATAGAGAAATTGAACGATTAAATAACCTTAGAAAATCATTATATAGCAATGGTAGCAATTCCAACTCAAACAGTAAATAAAGTTATCAAGGATTTTCAATCTGAAATTGATGATTTTATACTCATTGCTAAAGGAAATTTAGAAGATCTCCGAGATAAAGGAATACTTACGAATGCCGAAAAGTCATTTGTTATAAAAATACTTACTTATGATATTAGAAAAATTATCCTTGCTTCGCCGACTGAGCTAGATTTATTTGTCAAAAAAATAGGTAAAGTGCCTAAGCAAAGAGCAACTAAACAAGGGAAGAGATTTAAAAGTTTAAAAGATGAAATAGTTGAGCGTCTAGGGTATTCGAGCCTAAGATCATCATTTTATCCTAAGTACTTTCAAAAAATTGGTATTAAAGCTTGTGTGTACTGTAATTCACAATTGACAGTGTCGACAGAATCAATAAAGAAAATTAATAAAAAGAAAATCAGATACATAAAAACCTATAAAGCTAAATTTCAAGTAGATCATTATTACCCTAAAGTTGAATATCCTTACCTGTCAATTTCATTATTTAATCTATATCCAGTTTGTGCTTCTTGTAATAATTCAAAAAGCGATAAAGAACTTATCTTTGAACTTTATTCAGATAATCCCACTAAACTAAATAAATCTGATTTTGAATTTTCCTTTGTAGATGGTAGTGTGGCAAGATATAAAACTTCCAAAGATATTGATGATATAGAATTTACTTTCAACGAACCCATTTCAATAAAAAATTCTTTTCAGAAATTATTTGATATTCAAGGAATCTATAATACTCAAAAAGATATAGCGGAAGAATTAATTCGTAAATCCGAGATTTACACAGAATCATATAAAAAGACTTTAACCACAACATTTCCTCAAATGTTTGATAATAATTCTATTAGCAATAGGTTGATAGTTGGGAATTATGTTGAGCCAGAAAACATACATAAAAGACCTATGGCTAAATTTATGCAGGATTTAGCCAATCAATTAGAATTAACCATAAAATAATATCATATGACAATAGAACAATTTGCACAAAAAGTAACGGATAAGTTTAATGAAGAGCTTACAGACCTAGTTTTTCAGTATATTGAAAATAATGGAGACTTAATGCATGATTATTTAAGACTAGTATCTGATAAAGACTTAGAGACAGTGAATAAAGTATTAGATAGAAAGATTAAAGAAAAGTTTGGTGTTGAGAACTTAGACAGAAGCAATAACCCTAAAAGCAAGTTGATACAGTCTTATACTAAACATGTTGCAAAATAATATGAGCTCTCCTGCTAGCAGACTTTTGTAAAGTGTGCTAATACAAAGTTATCAGAGTCAAAGATCTGGTTTTGCCGGTTAGATAAATTATCAGTTCAATATTTTTTGTTGTTCAGTGCCAATGAACAAGCGTTTTTGATGAATAAATAAAAGTGGTATGTTCAAAGGACTTCACATGTTTTGTCAAATATTTTGCTCTGTTTGCTTGTCTAATTAGGTTCTACTCTATTTCGTGACATTGAAAAATGTATCCTTCAGCAATCCTTCAAAAGACTCTTTTCCCGTTTTTACAAGGCAATAATTGCACATACATTCAATTTATACAAGGCAATATTTATATTCTTTCTATTCTGTGAGATATTTATCTATCATGTTTGCTTCTTAAATTTAAATGTAAAAAATCTATTTTTGAGATATAGGAATATAAACACAAAGGAATAAAACGTACTGAAAGCGGTCAGGTTTTGCCTGAAAGGTTATTACGGGAAGCTCCGCAGGGCAACCACCAGCAGCCAAAAATCCTCACCCTTCTCGTCAGCTCGCTGAGCCTGCCGAAGCGCGGGGTTTGCACGGTCTTTTTGTCGGCTTCCGCGCAATCAACCCTGCTGCTGTTTTTTTTTTCTGTCACACTTTTTGCAAAAGGCAAAAAAGACGTTTGCACTCCAACCGCCACCACCGTGCTGCACTTGCGCCAAAAAAAACAACCCGAAGCTATTATACATAACATGTAGTTATATTCGATCCCCGCCTGACGGCGAAACAACAGGGATAAATATAACCTAATTATGTATAATAGCCGCACAAAATCAACGCTTTGTCCCGCTGCACTGCCCGAAGAGCCTCAAGATTTTCCCACCACGCTGTAGTTGTGCAGAAAATAAGAAACATGTCGTTATTTGTTTGTCCCTGTGCTTGCAGTATATGATTTCCATTTTCGCTCCACTCCGTTCCAGAAGCTGTGTTCGTTCCTCACGCTGACCCCTGATACTGCATTGTATTTTCATTCCAATCATACACTTCAGCACTCCGCGACTTCAGGAAATACTCATTTCCATTTCACAAGCTTCATTCATTCCGTTTTCCCCAAGCCCTTTTTCAACGCATTTCCAGTAGTTGCCTTCGTTCCTGTGGGGAGTTAGTCCCATTAATAGCCTGAAGGCAGAGCAGAAAGTAATTACATCTTATCGGTGCGTAGTTCAGGTGTTCCGCAAATATAAGAGCCACAATAAGACCCCACCGCCCATTAGTTGTGCAGAATAATAAAACATACAGGGTTGATTTATCCATGTGCTTGCGGTATATGCATTCACTCAAGCACATTACATTTCAGGAACTACGTTCGTACCTCACTCCGAACCCTTACATTTCATTCCGCTTTCATTTCATGCATACACCTCAACACCGCACAGCTTCGGTTGTTTCCTTCCTTTCCATTCCGCAGGCTCCATTCATACAGTCAGTCACTACCCAAGCCACTTTCCTACGCATTTCCAGCGGTATGTTTTTATTTTCAGCGACGAGTCTCCAATGAGATAGCAAAGGCAGAGTTGTAAGAAATTGCATCTAACTGGTGGGGTATTCAGCCATAATGCTAACTCGGAAATAATGCCCCGAAAACCACTTATGACTTTTATGCTTGTTTACTTTTGGTGGAGGCATAAAAGTCACAACAGATTTTCAAATGGGGCATCGGACACAACCCATTTTTTTCCTCGCCTGACACTTCGAGCCCCGGTATCCACTCAAAAAAAATGCGTTGTGATAGAGTTTAATAATATTGAAAAGTAAGAATAAGTTTTCGGGACTAATTCTTACTTTTTTTAATGCTAATTACGGAAAACTTATTTCCTACTTTCCAACAATTGAAACAGTTTCAATTTAAGTTATATGTTGAAATTGAACTAAATGCCCCAAAACAATATACCTGTTTTTAAAGACCCAGTTTTTTTGACTAAGAAAAAACAGGCAAACTATTTTTGAGTAGGGACAGCGGTTAAACTACATTTAGCGTTTAATTATTTGCTACCGCCTGAATAAAATAATTGCAGCTAAATAAAGTTCTGTTTTTTTTTAGCCCTTCGTGCAATAAAATACATGTTTACACTACGTGTTTGGAAAAATGTGGTGCTTATTATTTTGTTCATAATTGGGATAAATAGAAAAAGTTTGTTGACAGTCTTTTATGTCTTCATCATTTTGATAATTTGTTTCGTCAATATTTTATTTCAATTTGTTGCACTACTGACACATTATTTATTGTTGGCTTGTTGACAAGATTGTTTGTTTGCATGTTGACAAGATTGCAAGATTGCAAGACTTCTTGAATTCATGTTGTCAATCTATCACACATTAAAACCAACTATCAATCTATATAGATTTATTGTTGACTAGAAAGTTGCAAAGTAAACTTTCAAGTAAATTGAAACAACAAATAAACCTCTTATCAACCTGTCTCCATTTGTCACAACCAGACCGCTTTTGTCTTATATGCAGTTAAGACACAATTCAACAATAGAAGCTAATTTTGCGCTATCATGAAAGGAAAGAATTTTAATAAACTATATGCAGAATCTAATGCTAATCGTATTTGCATTTAGCAAATGGCAAGTTGTATTTTGAGATGCTTGAAATTCTTTCAGCATCTCAAAATGACTTGCCCTTTCAGGGGGAAAAACGCCTCCGAAGTCGGTGTTTTAGAAGACTGATTTATGGAGCAAATAGCTCAAAAGTAAAATCCAAGAGGTATGAACAAAAAAGAAAATGAATTGACACGTAAAACTGGAGCTGGGAGGAATCTGAAGAGTGATCCTGCTATATTTCGTCATACCATTAGCCTTAATGAGGGACAAAATGCCGCATTTTTAGGCCGCTTTGATGAGTCTGGAATGAAAGTAAAAGCACATTTTATCACTGCTTGCATCTTCGATAAAGCCATTCGTGTAGTCAAACAGGATAAGGCAGTGATGGATTATTATATGCAATTGACAACTTTTCACTCACAGTTTCGTGCTATAGGTGTCAATTATAATCAGGTAGTGAAGTCCATTAAATTTGCTTTTGAAGAGAAAAAAGCCCTATACTATCTGGCTAAACTGGAAAAAGCAACTTTAGAATTGGTTGTGTTGAACCGTCAAATTATAGATTTGACAGATAAACTTGAAGTGAAGATATATGGTTCTGCAGATACAGAATAAACAAAGAGTGATGTCAATTTGAAATGATAATCAAAAATGGTTGCAAAAATAAGTTCAGGTAGTTCCATTTTTGGAGCATTGGCATATAATCAAACCAAGGTAGATGAGCATAAAGGGAAAGTAATTCTTACCAACCGGATGATAGAACCTCAAGATGGCAATTATAAGGTAGGTATCTGTATGCGTTCGTTTGAACCCTATTTGACCGCGAATCAAAAAACAGAAAAGCCAATTCTACATATTTCATTGAATCCTGACCCAAAAGATGTATTGACCGATGAGCAGTATTCTGAAATTGCAAAAGAGTATATGCAAAAATTGGGTTATGGAGACCAGCCTTATATTGTTTACAAACACGAAGATATTGACCGCCATCACCTTCATATCGTATCGGTTCGGGTGGACGAGATTGGCAAGAAGTTGGATCATAATTTTGAATATCGCAAATCAATGGAAATTTGTCGGAATCTGGAGCAGAAATACAACTTGGTAGCAGCAGATAAGAAAGAGCAGCAAGGTGAACTTTCCATCAAACGGATACACTACGGTGAGGGAAATCTGAAAGTACATATAGCCAATGTCATTCGTCCTTTAGTGAAATCGTATCAATTTCAGAGCTTCGGAGAATACAAGGCTATATTATCCCTTTACAACATTATTGTCGAAGAGATTAAAGGTGGAGTAGAGGGCAAACAATATAACGGGTTAGTTTATTCAGCTATCGATAACAAAGGAGAACGAATCGGCAAACCTTTCAAATCGTCTCTTTTGGGGAAATCGGTTGGTTATGAAGCTTTGCAACAACAGATGCTTCAATCAGCAGAAATCATAAAAGAGAAACAATTGAAAGGAAGAACCAAATCAATAGTGACCAAAGCGATGCAATTACCTTTAAGTCGAGCTGATTTTGAAAAATGTCTTGCTGCCAACAGTATGAATGTAGTGTTTAGGCAAAATGATGCAGGACGTATCTATGGAGTGACATTCATAGACCATCAAAATAAATGTGTGCTCAATGGTTCACGTCTGGGAAAAGAGTTTTCTGCAAACGTATTTAATGAGCTTTTCCCATTCTCTAAGGAGGATAAGAACATGGGATTACAGCAGCAGTCCAATAATAATATTGGATACGCTGACGAGCCTGATTCCAAGTCTCAACATGATGCAGATAACTCAGATGCATCTCTCAATATTTTCAGCATGGAGGCTAATAATGGTACAGATTCGGAAGAAGAAGCTTTTATCCGCAGAATGAGAAAGAAAAAAAGGCACAAGATGTAAATGACAGGCAATTAGACGGATTAAGTTTAACGAACTCTATCAAGCTCAAACGTTCCAACAAAATAGAGACAGGAAAAATACTATAAGTATTTTTCCTGTCTCTATAATTACGAGCTAAAATAATATTGACATAATCTGAAATAAATTTGTTGTTCTATATTCTGAACATTTTCTCTATCCCTTGTAATTTTCCTGCTAATGCCTGCATATCATTACTTATTTTACTGTCGGTAATACGAGCATAGATTTGTGTGGTTTTAATATTGGTATGTCCAAGCATCTTACTTACAGTTTCAATTGGGACGCCCTTTGCCAATGTGATTGTCGTGGCAAAAGTGTGTATCTCAAAAGCAATAAATGGATAAACGATGTAACCTGCTGACTGAATGGAGTAATACACGCAAAAATGCTTTGCATTGCTACATGCTAAAAAAGCAGATTGTAGCGAAGTTAAGCGAGAGTTCCGTTACTTATCCATTACCCTTTTGGTTCGGATAATAGAATAGAAGAACAACTTATCTGCCGACAAGACAACTACTTTTGCTACCAAAAGTCGGATTTTTTCGAGTTTTGGGAATAAAAGTAGAAAATACTGTCAAAATGTGATTGTTATACGCTGAACTACTGTGTTTTGCACACCGTCAAATAACTCTACAATTAGTAATTTTAAATCACTAAAAAAGAGAGTTATGAAACATGCATTAAAGGTTTTGTTCTACCTCAAAAAGAACGAAGCAAAAGAAGATGGAATGTGTCCGGTAATGGGACGAATCACAGTGGGTAAAACAATGGTCCAGTTCAGTGCCAAGATGAATATACTCGTATCCCTGTGGGATACTCCTTCGGGACGAGCAAATGGCAAAAGCAGACTAGCCACAGAACTAAACCGAACCTTAGATAAAATCAACGTATCAATCAATGCCCACCACAAAGAAATCCTGGAGAACAAAGGGCAGGTCACCGCTGAGCAAGTAAAAAATGCCTTTCAGGGCATCGCTACAGAACAGGAAACATTAGTCAGGTATTTTGTGCGACACAACCAGGAGTTTAAGAAACGTATTGGTATTAATCGGGAGTTGAGCACTTACCAACTATATGATATTTCACTCAAGCATCTGATTAAATTCCTTCGCAAAAAGTACAATTTGTCAGATATTCCATTTAGCTCATTGGACTTCTCATTTATTACATCTTACGACTTCTACCTGCGTGTTGAATTACAACTTAAACCCAACACCATTTTGGGTATCACCCGCACTATGCGTAGGATGATAAAACTTGTAATCCATGAAGGTATTATTACCCGTGACCCATTCGATGGTTATACACCTGAACGACCCAAAGCAGAACAAAAATACCTTACCCGTGCCGAGTTGGATAAAATAATGACCACCCCACTGGATCATCCAAACCGATACCTGACCCGCGATATGTTTCTGTTCTCCTGTTTTACAGGCTTAGCGTTTCGGGATATGTGTAATCTGACCCCAAAGAACCTTATTAGAGCCGATGATGGTGTTTTATGGATAGCCACGAGCCGTCAGAAGACTGGAACACCCTGTCACATTCCTTTACTGGAACTCCCTTTGCAAATTATTGAGAAATATAAAGGACTCACCAAAGATGATAAGCTGCTTTTAATGTTGAGCTGTGGACGCTTGAATATCAACTTAAAGAAGATAGCCAAACTTTGCGGAATAGATAAACGGTTGATTTTCCATATGGGACGACATACCTATGCGAGTGAGATTACACTCTCGCAAGGTGTTCCCATTGAGAGTGTGAGCCGTATGTTAGGACATCGGGATTTACGCTCCACACAGATTTATGCCAAGATTACCAACGACAAAATCAATGAGGATATGAAAGCCCTCGAAATACGAATAGAAAACAAGTACCAATTAGCAAAATAAAACAACACGCAAAATGAGAATTTCAAATAAAAACTCTAAAATTGATAAAGCCATGAAACAGGATAGTGAAAGTAATAACAGCAACAATAACAACAATATCAAAATCAATAATGATAATAACTATGACAACAAGAATATCAAAATGAATGTCGACAATGATAACAACACAAATAATGATAACCTCAACAAGAAACGGCGTAGCACCTTTACTGTTTTATTTTACGTGAATCGGGACAAGGTTAAGCAAAACGGTTTATGTCTCGTTATGGGTAGAATAACTATAGATACAAAAGTAGCCCAATTCAGTGCCAAGACAGATGTGGATTCCACCCTTTGGGATACAAAGACAGGAAGAGCCATAGGTAAAAGCAGCCAATCCATTTTGGTAAACCGAGCCATCGATCGCCTTACCCAAGAGATTAATAAGTTTTATACCGAGATGGTAGACAAGCAAGGATATGTAACCGCAGAGTTGGTCAAAAATGCGTTGTACGGTATCGGACGAAAGCAAGATATGTTGCTAAAGCTCTTTAATGAACACAACCAAGAGTTCAAGTTGAGGGTTGGTGTAAATAGGGTAGAGGATACTTACTCCTCTTATTTAAGTTCATACCGTCACCTATTCAATTTTTTAAGTCAGAAATACGGAATGGAAGATATTGCTCTTGACAAGCTTAATCTGAATTTTATTGATGCCTACGACTTCTATTTGCGTGTTGACAGGCAGATGACGCAAAACACGATATTAGGTCATCTCATAATATTAAAAAAGATGATCCGCAGAGCGATTCATCAAGGAATACTCAACCGTGACCCATTTGTAAACTATATAGCTGAGCAGCCCGAAAAAGAGCGCAGACATCTGAAATTGGAAGAAATAGATAAAATTATGCAGGTTCATATAGCATCCAAGAAAGTGTGCCATACACGGGATATGTTCATTTTTTGCTGTTTCACAGGATTAGCATATTCGGATATACGGAATCTTTCGCAGGGAAATATTACAACACAGACGGATGGTAGCTTGTGGATTAACATCAAACGGCAGAAGACGAAAAGCGAATGTAACATCCGTTTGTTGGATATACCTAAACAAATTATCGACAAATACCGAAACGATCGTAAGAGCGACAAAGTATTCAACATGATATCACTTAATTGTATCTGCAAAAATTTAGAGAAAATAGCTGTTTTGTGCGATATTGAACATATTACTTTTCACATGGCAAGGCATAATTTCGGAACACATATCACACTATCGCAAGGAGTCCCTATTGAGACAGTGAGCAGAATGATGGGACATCGGTCAATAGCGACCACTCAAATCTATGCCAAGATTACCAACAAAAAGGTAAATGAAGATATGAAGTTGCTTTCAGAACGAATTACCGACAAATATGCTGTATTTGAGGATAAAACTATGCCCTTAGGCATTAAGCTTAATCAGAATTTCAAACGGAATAAAGAAAAAGAACAAGAAGAACCAGCAATATCAAATAACAACAAGAAAAAGAGAAAGAGCCTTATAACTGAAAACTAGATGCAATAATGGCAGGAGCTTTAAAAGCCTCTGCCATTATCGTAAAATAAACAACCAGCTGTTGACAGCTACTCAATTGATTCTTGATACCCACTTTCTAACATCTTCTCTATATCTGATTCCTTGTAGAGTATTTTTCCACCCAGTTGGATATACGCAATTTTACCTTGAGTTCTATAGTCTTGCAACGTCCGACGACTTATTTTTAGCTTTTCAGAAACTTCTTTGTCTGTAAGAAACCGTTCTCCGTTTAAGTGTGGCTTGCTGTTTTTTACCAATAGGTCAATGTCATCGAGCATCCGTTTCGATGACTTGAAGAAACTCTTAATCCACTGGCTGTCTCTCGTCAATATTTCGTTGTTCATATTCGTTGATTTTAGTGTTTTTTTATCAATTCCGTATATAGTCGCCAAAATTTGAAAGCGACAAAGTATCTGATAGGGAATCATATTTTATTTCTAGTCGTTTCTTTGTAGGTGAGATAAAAATCCCCATTTCGTCTTGTTCCAACTCAAAGACTGCTGGTGAAGCCTGTTTGCTATGCTCGTTCATATGTAGGATGATTATCCAGTACTTGCCGTTACAATTGTGAGTAATGATAATTGTGGGATTTAAATTGACGCTTTCCCAGACCCCAACAATTGCAGATGGATTATTATTTGTATTCATGGATAGCTCATTTAATAATCACTGATTTTCGTGTCAATAGTTCTATATCATTAGGCTTGTAGTAAATCTTATGGTTGATTTGACTGTATGGTAAAGTGCCATTATCACGGTATGTCTGAAGAGTTCTTTTCGAGATATTCAAAATCAGACATACATCCTGATTATCCAGCCATTTTTTCAAACCTTTATCTTGTTCGCTATGGAGCGAATTCATCTTTCTTTCCAATGCATCAAATCGAGTCATCATAGCCTCAAATGTGCGGGCTTCTATATTTACTATTTCCATTTCAAATTATTTTTAGGTTTATAATTCTCTACTTTTCGGTAAATATACACCTTCATTGATGGATATATACGCATAAAAAAAGCAATGACATCATTCGGTTATGATTGGCTTCGATTGACGTTTTCAAAAACAAAAATTATCACAAATAGAGAGGATGAAAAGACAGTTAAGCTGTTGATTGTAAAATAATTTAATACAACTCTGCTACAGGAAGACGCATTAAACATGAAAACATATCGTTTTACGGTTTAACCGTTTTAGGTGGGTTTGAATAGAAAGATTCTTCCGTTCAATATGGTTGGTAGAATGTACATGTGTATTATGAACTTTCTTAGCAATTAGATAACGGTAATTCTTCAGTTTATCTGTGTTTATTTTTCGAGCATTCGAAAGTTCAAGATTTTTTTTAACTCGCTTTAATATTTGATTGGTTCGTCTACCCACATTAAAGCTCACTACTGCTTTACTTTCTCTGTCCAAAGCGTACACTAGCGAAGCTTGGACTTCTTGCCAATATAGGTTCTCATCTAATCCACTTCATAGCTTTTGCTTGTGGCAATGGGTTGTTGTTGGATATTGGCAGCTATGCCAATAATCCGTTTTAGCAATGTGGTTACAGATATACGCAATACACGGGCAGTACTCCGAATACCCAGACCTTCTTTGGTTAAGATAATAATCTGTTGGTTAATGTTAGGTTCATAAGCGCGATATGTATATTCTGTGATAAAACATTTTGAGCATTCTTTACACAGAAAACGCTGTTTCCCAATTCTGGTTTTTCCATTTTTCACAACATTATCCGAATTGCAATCCAGGCATTTACATGTATCAACACATCTGGAGCATGAAGTGCTATTTTCTTTTGTTTGAACCATTTGTGTCTTATTTTTGACCCTAAAAATAAGAAAAGCAGATGAAACCACCTGCTTTTCTTAGTCCTACTCAGACTTCCTTTATTGATTTTTAACTAATTATTTCTCTATCAACAAATCTGATACATTTACCGGGAGTTATATGCACCATAATTTGTATTAATAATACATATATGTGCTAAAATTTGTCGCTTATTCCGAAAATAGAGTTTATTTGTTCTTTTTTTGCAACAAAAAAAGTTGCTTTTTAGAAAAAAAAAGACTGATTATTAAATCAATCGAGAAATAATTTGATTTTTCTATGTGGAATCATTTTTTTTTGTATTTTTGTCATTAAATGACAAGTCAATAAATACAAGTCTATGAAAGCAACATTTGGAGAGTACATTAAAAAACTAAGAATAGAGAATGGTTTAACTCTAACTCAACTAGCGGCACAACTTGAACTTGATTCTGCAAATTTGAGCAAAATTGAGAATGGAAAAAGAGAGTTTGATGAGAAAAGATTAATCAAACTATCTATTGCTTTTAATTTAAATCTTGATATTCTTAAAACAGAATTCTTTAGCGATTTATTTGCAAAGAAAATTTATCAAAATAATTGCTCTATTGAAACACTTACTGTAGCAGAAGAAAAAGTGAATTATTTAAAAAGCATGAATGTAAAACAAACAAAACTCAAATTCTAAATGTCACAGAGAAAGGATAAATTACAAGAATTGATTGAGAGATACAAGTCATTCAAACAGCAAGGACGTTTAGACTTAAGCTCGGAAGAGACAATTCGAACTTGGATTAACGAATTACTATCCATTTTTGATTGGAATGTAATGGATACATCCCAAATTCTTCAAGAAAAAGTTCTATCAAGAGAAGAAAAAGAAAAACTCATAGCGATTGGTTCGACCTCAACCAGACCCGATTATAGTTTTAAAATGGGAAATCAAAAACTGACTTTCCTTGATGCAAAAGCAGTATCAGTTAATATTGAAACTAGCAATTCATCAGCCTTTCAAATTAAATCATATGGATGGTCAATTTTGGCACCATGTTCTTTTTTGACAAATTTTGAAGAGTTTGCAATCTACGATTGCACTTACGTTCCAAAACAAGAACAATCTGCAAATCTAGGACGTATTTATTTGAAGATTGATGAATACGTTGAAAATTTTGAATTATTAGAGAATCACCTACTAAAATCAAATATATTAAATGGGACTCTTTCAAAAATCTATTCAGACACTTTAAAGACAGAAAGAAATATTCAGAGACTTACTCCTGACTTAGTGTTTGCAGAACAATTATCAAAATTTAGACTGGCTCTTGCAAAAGATATAGTTAGAAATAATCATGTATTGATTGGTAACAACTCTGAATTACTTGCATATTTAACGCAAGTAATAATCAATCGTATAATCTTTATTAGAATTTGTGAGGCTCGCAAAATTGAAAAGGATGGATTACTGCTCGATTTTCAGAAAAATGGATTTTGGAGTGAATTTAAAAATTCCTCTTACAATTTGTTTTTTGAACACTACGATGGTCCTTTGTTTGAAAGAGTAAGTAATATTCATGAATTGGAAATATCTGATGAAGTTCTTAAAGAATTGATAGACTTGCTTTATTATCCTTCACCTTATCGCTTTGACGTAATTCCGACCAAACTTCTTAGCGATATATATGAAATATTTTTGTCAAAAAAATTAGTAATCGATGGTGGTGAAGTTTCCGAGAAACTTAAACTTGAATATATAAAAACAAATGGAGCAATTAGCACACCGCAATACTTAGTCCAAGATTTATTAAAGAGGACTATCAGAATTGATAAGCTAATTGAAAATGGATTAGATAGTATATTTAGAACAAAAGTATTGGATATTGCTTGTGGAAGTGGAATTTTTATAATTGAGACATTCGATTATTTTCAAGACATTTTAATTGAGTATTTCACTCGTAACCCCAGTGCAAACTTTAGCCGTTTATTTTTTCAAAATAACGACTTCACTACACTGACAATAGAGGGTAAGAGATATTTGATTTCACAATGTATATTTGGAGTTGATATTGACCCTGAAGCAGTTGAAGTTGCGAGAATGTCATTATCACTCAAAGTAATAGATAGCTCAGAATACTTTGAGAATTATCAAGAACTTGGAGTTTTTGGTAATCAAATTCTCAATAATGTTGGAAATAACATCAAGTGTGGAAACACTCTAGTATCAACAGACATTATTCAACAATATCCAGAAATAGCCATAAACCAAGAACAGCTATTTAAAACTAATGCATTTGACTACAATAGTCAAGAGGGATTCTCTGAAGTTTTTGAAAAGCAAGGAGGATTTGATTATATCGTTGGCAATCCTCCTTACGTTGAAGTAAAAAATTACAACATAGAATATCCTTTTATGCATCAATACATTAAGGATAATTATGAAACTACTAAAAACGGTAAAGTTGATTTAGCAGTAGCGTTTATTGAACGCTCAATATCAATCTTGAACGATAAAGGTAGACTTGGCTTTATTGTTCAGAGACGATTTTTTAAGACTGACTATGGAAAAGCAATTCGTGAGTTTATAAGTTCCAGCAATTTATTATCACAAGTTATAGAATTTGAAAGTTCAAAACTATTTCAAAACAGAGTCACTTATATTGCTACTCTTATATTGGATAAATCTGAACACGAAACCATATCATTTTTAAATATAAATTCAGAATTAGAAGAAATACCGTCAAAGTTAAGAAGTATTCAACCTTTTGAAATTGACAGCTCTAATTTCACCACAATTTCTTCAAATGGAATAACTCAAAATCCATGGAACTTTGAAGATGCTGAATTATTAGGGGTGAAAACCGATTTGTTAAATCGGCATGGAAAACTTGGAGATTATGCTAGTGTTAAGGTTGGAATTCAGGTTTTATGGGACAGAGCATATCATATAAAAGTCGATTCAATAAATGAAGATGGAACTATTACAGGAAGTACGCATCTTGAAAAAGATATAAAAATCGAAAAAGACGCATGTCGTCCTTTAATGGTGAACGAAGGCTTTTATCCATTCTGTAATGATGAAACAACCACCTATGTAATATTTCCATACAACACATCACTTACAACAAACACTCCGATATTATTCTCGATATTTTGTGAACGTTTTCCTCTGGCTGGAAATTATTTATTACGCAACAAAGAATCAATAATAAAAAACGTAGAAACATTAGATGATGAAGAACAATGGCATCATTTTACAAGGGTACAAAACCACAAAGCGGTTTATCCAAAAGTGTTGTTACCTATGACCGCTAATGACACATACGCTACTGTTACTCAGAATCCTTTAAATTATTGTGATAATGCAAATATGTTTTTTATTGACGTGCCCGATAAATCGGAGATAAATTTGTTTGCAATCGCAGGTATAATAAACTCAACACTATTTTCTGTTATGGCTCGTTCCATTGCTTTAAGCCAACAAAATGGATACTTCAAGTTTAACAAGCAGTTTATAGAACCTATTCCATTTCCAAAAAGCAACTTCATTAATAATAGGGAATTAATTACTGAGATATCCCTTATCAGCAAAAATATCAAGCAAATACAAGATCAATATAATAATTCATCACCTCGTCAAAAAGCTGCTTTAAGAGTTAATCTTGATAATCTTTGGAGAAATCTTGACATAAAGGTTTACGAATTGTATGAATTGTCAAATGCTCAAGTGATATTTTTCGACCATAGAGGAAGAAATATTAATCGAATTCAATTACTAGACTAACATGATAAACAGAGAAATAACGTCATATCTTGCAAATTACTCCGATAATTTATCAATCGTAAATAAATTAATCGTTGAAGCATATCTTCAATTCAATAAAATTGAAGTAAGAAAAAATATAAATATCCTTTCATGCTTGCAAGGCAACGACAAAAAGCAAATAGAAGAATTCATTAATTTGGTTAGAGTGAAAATCGGAAAATTTGATTTTGAAGATTTAATTAATTTATTTGAAATATCAATTCCAACAAAAGATGTTACCGTAAATGGGGCAGTTTACACTCCTAATTACATCAAAAAATTCATAGTAGAAGAAACACTTAAGGGCTTACCGAATAATAACTACAATAATATCTTAGTTGCGGATATAGCATGTGGAACAGGAGCTTTTCTGTATTCAGTAGCAGAAAAAATAAAAGAAGAGACAACTAAAAGTTATTCTGATATTTTTTCTGAAAATATCTTTGGCTTAGATATATCTGATTATACAATAGCTCGTGCAAAGATTTTACTTTCCTTGTTAGCAATTTCAAATGGAGAAGATATTGAGGAATTTAAATTCAATTTATCAGTAGGCAATGCATTAGATTTTGATTGGAAAAAAAGTCATACAAATTTTAAAGGATTTGATGTAATTGTTGGAAATCCACCATATGTTAGAGCAAAAAATCTAAGTGAAGAGACTAAGTTATTGTTAGCTAATTGGGAAGTTACAAAATCGGGAAATCCTGATTTGTATATTCCGTTCTTTGAAATAGGTATAAAATATTTAAAATCGGATGGGATTCTTAGCTTTATAACTGTAAATACATTTAAACGTAGTGTTAATGCTCGAAATCTCCGGGATTTTTTCAAAACTAATCAAGTTGATTTAAAGATTTTAGATTTTGGAAATGCTCAGGTTTTCGACAATAAATCAACTTATACTTGTATTGTTATCATTCAAAATCGACTTTCCGATGTTGTCAAATATCAACAAGTAACACCTGAGGATATTTTTCAAAATAAAATTGCAGAATATTCTGAAATAAAATATAATTCATTAAATACAAATAAAGGTTGGGTTTTAAATAAACCTTTAATTTTGAATACGATAGATAAAATTGAAAGTACTGGTATACCATTGGGTGAGAAGTTTCCTATAAAAAATGGACTTGCTACATTAAGTAATGATGTGTTCATCTTTAAACCTGTTGGCGAAGACGAACGATATTTTTATCTCCAAAACGGCAAATTGCATAAAATTGAGAAAGGTATTTGTCGAGATATTATTAAACCAAATAAGCTCAAACGAGAGTCTGAAATACCACAACTGATGGAGCAGATTATTTTTCCTTATCATCGAGACACTATTCAATCAAATCTTTTTGAATTTAACCCGAATAAACAAGTTGTTTTTGAGGAGGAGTATTTCCAAGAAAAATTTCCAAATGCCTACGAATATCTTAAAGGGAATAAAGACCAGTTATTAAATAGAGATAAAGGAAAACCTAAGAAATATAAATGGTTTGAGTTTGGTAGAACACAAGCACTAACTGACTTTGGAAAGAAATTACTTTTCCCCTATATGGCAGGTCAACCATACTTTGTTTACACCGAACAAGATAATTTATTATTATATGCTGGGTATGCCGTTTACTATGATTCAGAAAGGGAACTAAAGGTTTTAAAACGTATTTTAGAATCGGATGTATTTTGGTATTACATTAAGAAAACAAGTAAACCTTATTCTGGAAATTACTATGCATTAGCAAAAAATTATGTGAAAGATTTTGGGGTTTGTGATTTAAATGAACATGAAAAAGATTACTTATTAGAAACCGAATCATATAACGAAAGAAATATATTTTTATTAGACAAGTATGAATTGAACTCTAAAATGTTAGCAAGATGAACCATTGACAATCAGAAGATTTCTCATAAAATTATAGACTTAAACAAATGCCCAGACTGGAAACAAGAAAATAACGAAGGCATAATATATACACTTTGCTAAGCTGCTGGCTGAATCGCACTTAGCTGCATTTGTTCCGGCATTCACGTTATCGCTTTGCGAAAAGTGAAACTCCCGCAAACCGCAGGTGCGTATAGCCTCGGTCATTAGCTGTAAGCCTAAAAAAAGACATCAAATCGCATACAAATGAAAATATCAAAAATTAACGTAGAAAATTACAGGCTTTTGAAAAACTTTTCAATTGACCTTGAAGAAGCACTCTCTTTAGTCATTGGGAAAAACAATACAGGGAAGACCTCTATTCTTTCGGTACTTGATAAGTTTCTAAATGAAAAAAGTAAATTTTCCTATGACGACTTTAATATTGATTTTATAAATGAATTAGAAGGTCTAGTTAAATCAGTGGATATTTCTGCCGAATTTTTACCCAAAGGCATGAAACTTAAAATCTTCATAGAATACAACGATACAGATGATTTATCTAATGTTAGTAGAGTTCTAATGGATTTAGACCCTGATAACAATAAGATTGTTTTAGGTTTTGAATATACAATGAGCTATACGGATTTTCTGAAGTTAAGGAGTGATTACATCGCTTTTGCTTCAGTTGAAATAGCTAAAAATGATAAGAAGAAAGAATATAAACCGAGAGAGTTAAAAGACTTCTTAAAGCAAGAATTGGATTCTTATTTTCATATACATAAGATGTCATTTGAATATGATAAAGCTAACGAAAAGGTTAACGAAATCAATTTTATTAATCTTGACAGTGAAGGTATCAGTATCAAAGACATTCTTAGCTTCAAATATATTAGCGCGAGAAGAGATGTTACAAATAAGGAAAAAGAAAATACTCTGTCAAAGCAAACTTCAAACTTATATAAAAAGAAAGAAGATAATAGTGATAAAACCCAAGCAACAGAAGATTTTAAAGACCAACTTTCAGAAACTGACAGTACTTTAAGCGACATTTACAAAGACCTATTTAAAGATGTAATAAAAAAGATACAGGATTTTGGTGGTGTTAAACTCAATGATACTGATATTGCAATCATATCAACATTGCAACATAGAGAACTACTTGAAGGTAATACCACAGTCGTTTATTCTCACGATGACCACAAACTACCAGAGAATTATAACGGCTTAGGTTATATGAACCTTATAAGTATGATTTTTGAAATTGAAATTCTTGTTCAAGATTTCAAAAGAGATAAAGACAAAAAGCCGGCAGACATTAATTTGCTAATAATAGAAGAACCTGAAGCACATACTCATCCTCAAATGCAGTATATCTTTATAAAGAACATAAAGAAGTTACTTGCTGAAGGTGTTAAAAGAGCTGATGGAATAAATAGGCCACTACAATATATTATTACAACACATTCATCGCACATTGTCTCAGATAGTGATTTTAATGATATTAAATACTTGAAAGCAGAAGCAAAGAATAATGTAATTGCGAAAAATCTTTCAGATTTAAGAAAACAATACGATGCCGACCCAAGTCAATATGAGTTCTTAAAACAATACTTAACTATTAGCAGAGCCGAAATTTTCTTTGCTGATAAAGCTGTTTTAATTGAGGGTGATACAGAAAGAATATTAATACCTACTTTTATGCGGAAAATAGATATTGATGAAGGTGACCGTTTGAAAGCTGAAGGTAAAGAAGATGCTTTTCTCCCTCTGTTATCGCAAAATATATCAATTATTGAAGTTGGGGCATATTCCCAGATCTTCGAGAAATTTATTGAATTTATAGGGATTAAATCTTTAGTTATAACGGATATTGATGCTATAAAAGTTGTAAAACAAGACGAAAGAGGACAAGATGTTTGGGGAGTATGTCCTGTTAATGTAGGCACTAAAACAAGTAACTCTGCAATCAATTATTTTTTAAATACAGTTGCTTGGGATGACTTAAAAACATTACCCATGGGAAATAGGATAATTACTGTAGGAAATTCTACGGTTTTTATATGCTATCAACAGGAAGAAGAATCTTATCATGCAAGAAGTTTCGAGGATGCATTTATCAATTTAAATAGAGAATTTGTAAAAGGGAATAAATCTACATTTCGTGGGTTAAAAAATGCTTCCGACTTTGATGATAATACTAAAACCCCTTATGATTTGGCAAGCTCTTGTATCAAAAAGAAAACTCACTTTGCTTTGGATATTTTATACCATGCTGATGAAAAATTTAGCAATTGGGATATTCCAGCATACATCAAAAATGGTTTATTATGGCTGAAGGAAGATTAAGTTTAGAACCTGAAGTACAGGAAATTCTACAATCAATTGATGACGGAAGAAATTTTCTTTTAAGTGGTGGTGCAGGTAGTGGCAAAACCTATTCATTGGTAAATGTTATTCGTCAGGTAATTGCTGAAAACCCAACAGAAAAAGTAGCTTGTATGACTTACACCAATGCAGCTGTAAAAGAAATTGAAGAAAGAGTAAATCATAAAAACCTGAATGTATCTACAATCCATGATTTTTTATGGAATAATATAAAGCATTTTCAAAAGGAGCTTAAAGAAGCAATTATATCTTTAGCAAACGATGAAGAAGTTAGCCGGATTTCAATTGATGATATAAACCCTGTTCCAAATAACTTTTATGACATTTTGCCAGACGGTATTCAGTATAAAGAGTTTGTTCGATTACGTGAAGGAATTATCTCCCACGATGAATTACTTATAATTGCAAACTGTCTTTTTGAAAAGTATCCCAAGCTTAGTAGTATTGTAAAAGATAAATACAAATTTATTTTTATTGACGAGTATCAAGATACGAGTAAAGCCGTTGTTGAAACTTTTCTTACTCATTTCAAAAAAAGCAAGAAAAAAAACATAATCGGTTTCTTTGGCGATGCGATGCAATCAATTTATGAAGATGGCATTGGGAATTTAGATGAATTTAAAGGAGATGATGCAGATACTGTAAATGAAATTCCCAAAAAGCAGAATAGAAGAAATCCTCAACTTGTTATTGATTTGGCAAATAAACTTCGAACTGATGGTATTATACAAGAACCCTCTACTGACCCTAATGCACCCAATATGGTTGATGGAGTAGTAAAACAAGGCACAATACTATTCATACATTCTACTGATGGCGACATTAGTAAGGTTGAAGAAATTTTGAGAGACGTTTATAATTGGGATTTTAAAAATTCAAAAGAAACAAAGGAACTGAACCTCACTCACAATTTAATAGCAGGTAAAGCAGGCTTCAGATACTTAATGGATATTTATGATTCTGATCCTGTTATAGGATTAAAATCTGAAATACTTGAAAAAATAAAATACAATAAGAAAAACAATAAACCTGAAATTGAAATTGGAGAAGATGACACTTTCGATACGGTTGTAGATAAATTTCAGCTAAAGAATAGACAAAAAGTGCTAAAAAAAGACATTCTGTTAGCTGACCCGGTTAAATTAGAACTATACAATCAACTAAGGGATAAGCCGTTTGCTGAAATAGGAAAAATATATTTGAATAAAGATGCTCTAATTGATGATAAAAAACAAGATGAAGATGATGAGAATAAAAAAGGTTCAAAAAGGGATAATCTAGTAAAACACTTATTCAAAATTCAAACTAATATCTCTTTGTACCAAAATAGAAAGTATAACGAATTTATAAAAGCTACAGATTATCGTTTTAGAATAACAAGTATTGCGAGTAAAAAAACTTTAAAAGAAAATATTGAAAGTCTTGTGAATGTTGGGAATAAAACAATTGAAGATATAATTATTGAAGCGAACGAAAAGGGCATTTGTTTGATTGATGATAAGTTAATTGCTTTTAAAGAGCAAAAAGAATATTTATTTAACCGTGTAAAGAGAGTCAAGTTTAGTGAATTTCAAAAACTATATGAATACTTGGAAGGACAGACACCATTTTCAACACAGCATAAAACAAAGGGGACAGAATTTGACAATGTATTGGTTATTCTTGATAATGGAGGTTGGAACAACTATAACTTTGGAAATCTTTTCCTCGAAACCGGTTCGGAAAGTGTGTTAGATAGAACGCAGAAAATATTTTACGTTTGTTGTACACGAACTAAAGAAAATTTAGCAGTTTTCTTTCACAATCCCGATTCACAGGTAATAGATAAAGCTAAAGTATGGTTCGGTATTGATAATGTAATTAGTCTGAGCTAGAAAAGTCTAAAGCTAAAGCTAACGTTAGCAGTAATCCTCCTGCTGGCGTATTTTTGCAAAGTGTGCCAATACAAGGTTATTAGTACCAAAGGTCAGGATTTGCCTGAAAGCTAATTACGGGTAGCCACGTCGGGACAATCCCCGGCAGGCAAAATCCTCACCCATCGTACCTCTGGACTTGCACAGTCTTTTCGCCTACCTCCGCGCAATCAACCCTGCTGTTATACATAACATGTAGTTGATAGGCTTTTTCAGCTTTCAGCTGGGGTTAAACCCAATAAAAAAGCTTATAACCCCATTATGTATAATAGCCGCACAAAATCAACCCTTTTGCTCCGCTCCGTTGCCCGAAGAACCTCAAGAGTTCCCCACCACCCATTAGTTGTTCAGTATTAAAAATAGAACGAGTTTTATTACCATGTGCTGAGGTCGGTTCATTCACTTCTCTCATTTCGTTTCGGTGGATGCTGTTCGTGCCTCACTGCGCATCCACCCTTCACTACATTACGTTCAGTTCATTTCACCCACCTCAGCACCGCACAGCATAGGTGGATTAGTCGCTCCATTCCACAATCCACTCAGTCATTCCATTTCGCTTCCCGGCTGTAATCTTCACACAAATAAATCCACACACACAAACAGCCAGTAAAGCTCCGTTTCATTTCCCAACGCCTATTTCATTACACTCCCAATCCACCCATGCCCTTTTCCAACGCATTTCCAAAGGTCTATTTCTCATACTGCGAATTAACCCCGACCTAGCTTCTGTAGAAGAGTGATAAGGTGCCTCTACTCAAAATAATGCGAACTTCCAGCCGTTCCGGCAACCAGAGAATAATGCCCTCCAAACCACTTATGACTTTTATGCGTGTTTCCTTTTGGATGGAAACATAAAAGTCACAACATGTTTTCCAATAGGGACATCGGACACAACCCATTTTTTCTCGCCTGACACATCGAGCCTCGGTATCCACTCAAAAAAATGCGTTGTGATAGCGTTTGATAATGTTGAAAAGTAAGAATAAGTTTTCAGGACTAATTCTTACTTTTCTTTATATGGATTATGGAAAACTTATTTCCTGCTTTCCAACATTTAAAGACATTCGCAATTTAAGTTTTAAGTTGAACTTGAAATAAATGCGCCAAAACAATATGCCTGTTTTTTAGAGACCGTATTTTTTGAAACTAAGAAAAAACAGACAAACTATTTTTGAATAGGGACAGAGGAAACTACATTTAGCGTTTAAATTATTTGCTACCGCCTGAATAAAATAATTCATCTGCTAAAAGAAGTTCCAGTTCTTTCAGCACTTCGTGCAATGTAATACATGTCTACACTTCGTGTGTGGGAGATAGGAAGGTTTTTACTCTTTTGTCTATAATATTAAAAATCCAACGAAAATTAACTTCTCGTTAGATTGACTAAATGTAATGGATTTTTCAATCGTTTTTTCAATCTGCACCTAGCATGACATAGTTTTTCGCAACGGGGTCAATTGAGATTTTTTTATACAATATGCTTCTTACTACAAAATCGGCCTTTTGAATTTACTTTCATACAGTTCATTGATTTCTTCTTTGTGTTTTTCAAGATGCTGTAGGATGATATTTTCCACATAACTGCTAAGGTTGGTTTTACGTCCACCTATCATGTTGACAATAGTCAAAAGTGTTGAGTGAGTTTCTTTAGCGATACAGATGCTTTTTCGGTAGCTTAGATCCACTTTTTTGAAGTAGGTCTCACAGTAGTCCACTTCATCAGCTTGCTCTTCATTTGGAGCTTCAATGACATCCGGAGTCTCAATTGCCGATTCATTTTCTTCGATAATAATTGTACGGTCATTTTCGATAATAGCATCTCGTTTCATAGGTAAACCTTGAGAGATTACTTCTCTCATAAAATCTTCATCCACTTTTGGGATATTTGTTTGCTTTGCCATAGTTGTTTTAAATAAATGATGTGTTGTTTTTATATGTATTTAAATATGAGTTGTTTTGTTGCTTTAATTAAATATTTAGTCCAATAAAGATTGATTGATTGATTGATTGATTGATTGATTGATTGTTCTCAAAATTTTATGTTGACATGTGTGTCAGATTAAAAGTATTCGAGATTATAATACTTCTTGAAACTAATCTTTAAATAATTAAAATCGCCATCTAATCTATCCTGAATTATTGTTGACAAGAAAGTTCTTAATCAATATTTAATGCAAATAAAAACATTAAATCAGTCCCTTTTTCAAACTGTCTTAGTCTGGCACAGTCTGTCTTTGTTTGTCTTACTTACAGCTTTCGCAGTTCTTGAAAACCTAGACTAATTTTTCACTATCATTTAAAAGCTCAATTCGATAAATTTCCATGCAATCAATAACGCTAATTGTATTTGCACTTAGCAAATGGCAAGTTGTATTTTGAGATGCTTGAAATTCTTTCAGCATCTCAAAATGACTTGCCCTTTCAGGGGGAAAAACACCTCCGAAGTCGGTGTTTTAGAAGAATAATTCTCGATAAAAGTGCTGTTTTTAAATTTTATGCAGGGAAATAGTTTTACCACTTTTCAGCATAGAAATTTATCGAATTGAGATTTTTTTATTCGAAAAGTCTTGAATTCCTTAAAAGTAGTGCACAGGAATTTGTCGTAAAGGAATCTATTGAGTCGGAAAGGAAAGAAGAAATATGATTTTTTGCCATATTTGTAATCCAGAATAAATCAAAGAGAGACTAATACTAGAACAAAAAGGGTGAGATAAGCGAGATTGTAAGTAGAGGAAATAGAATAATGTGGTAATAAAATATAGCGAAACCAGTTTGCCAACAATTTTATCAACACTTAAAACTCCATATTTAATTGTACTCAACGTACCCAAAGTCCACTCTACCACCTAAAATATTAAAAGTGCGGATATTCACAAAAAGTAATTATCTTTGCATTAAATGCAGATTAATATGAGTAAAAAAGCAATTAATAGGTTGAAAGCAGTTTTAGCCGAACAAGGCAAGACCAACAAATGGCTCGCAGAAGAATTAAATAAAAACGAAACAACAATATCTCGTTGGTGTACAAATGAAGTCCAGCCATCAATGGATAATCTTGTATGTATTGCAAAGCTTTTAGAAATTGATGTGAGAGATTTAATTAATTCTACTCAAAAAAATAAATGATTATGGAAGTAGAAATTAAAGGAAATAAAATCTTTGCTCCAATCAAAAACGAGTGGGTAAAATATACTGCAGAGGAAAAATTAAAACAAGAATTCATAATAAGACTTGTAAATGTCTATGGGTATTCTCTAGATCAAATAGGACAAGATATTAAAATAAAGAAACGCTACAAAGCAGACATTGCAATTTGGCGTTCTTCAAATGATAAGGCAAAGAACGTTATACCAACTATTATCATCACTGTAGAGTGTAAGGCAGAACATATCAAAATAAAGGAAAGTGACTATTCAGTTGGTTACGATTTTGCGTCAACAATAAATGCTAATTTTTTCATAGCTGTAAATTTAAAAGAAACTAAAGTCTTTCATATACGAAAAGATAATGCTCCTAAAAAACTAGAGAAATTATCTGACATACCGAAGGCAGAGATACTTTTTGATGACAAGAAAATTGATAAATACATCAAAGAAACGAAATCCTTCACTAGAGAAGAATTTACGAAACTATTAACGCGATGTCATAATATCATCCGGAATAATGATAAGTTATCACCTGAAGCTGCTTTTGATGAGATAAGCAAGATATTGTTTATGAAAATAATGTATGAGAGAGATGCAACAGAAGAAATGATTTTTTCAAAAGATAAATTTCAGGTAGATGAAAAAAATTACGAACAAATAATAAGACCAAGACTAAAAGAGCAAGCAACATATCTTGACCAAGATTACATGCAGTATCTTTTTGATGATACAAAAAAGAAATTTGAGAACGATGGGATATTTGAACCCAAAGATCAAATAAAGATAAAGCGGAATAGCTTTGAAATGATAGTCGAAGAACTAGAGGCTTTTAATTTATCTGACACCTCAGACGACATTAAAGGTATTGCTTTTGAACAGTTTTTAGGTAAAACATTTAGAGGTGAATTGGGACAGTTTTTCACACCAAGAACAATAGTAGAATTTATGGTGGATATTCTTGACCCACAAGAAGGCGAAACCATTTGTGATCCTTGTTGTGGCAGTGGTGGCTTCTTGATTAATGCATTTGAATATGTAAGAAATAAAATAGATCAGGATATTAAGCAACATATCGCATTAATAAAACAAAAGTATTATAATGAAGATTATGAAAATTTCAGTCTGAAAAAACAGCAAGAAATTGACATGGTTGTTCAGAGTTTATTAGAAAAACTTGATAAAGAATTTGAAATTAAGAATAAGAATAGTAGATACTACGATCTTTCCCATAACTGTATTTTTGGAACAGATGCAAATCCACGTATGGCCAGAACTGCAAAAATGAATATGATTATGCATGGTGATGGACATGGTGGCGTACATCATAACGATGGACTTTTAAATGTAAATGGAATTTTTGAGAATCGGTTTGATGTAATTCTAACAAATCCTCCATTTGGTAGTCGAGTAGAGAAATCTTTAAAAATCACTGAAGCAGATAGATTTACGGATGAAGTTCGAATAAAAATATATCGTGAGAAATATGGTAATCTCTATGACAATGCTTTAAAACAAATAAATGATAATATTGGCAATTCTTTGTTAGATTTGTACGAAACCGGCAGTATGAGTACACTCACCGAAGTATTATTTATTGAACGCTGCTTAAATTTATTAAAATTAGGTGGGAGAATGGGTATTGTATTACCTGAAGGCGTACTGAACAATACAAACTTGCAAAAAATCAGAGACTTTGTTGAGAGCAGAGCTAAAATACTGTTAATTACCTCAATTCCCCAAGATGTTTTTATTGCGAGTGGTGCAACTGTAAAACCAAGTTTATTATTCTTCAAGAAGTTTACCGAAGAAGAAGCAAAAGAATGGAAAAACATGGTCAAGAAAGCCGAAAAGGAAACAGCTAAAAAATATGAGCTGGCGATAAAGGAGAAAGAGAAAATCCACAAAGATATTTGGCAACAGATTATTAACAAAAGAGCCGATATAGCCGCTGTAAAGACTATTAAAACAAATAAATCCGAGAAAGATATGCAAATGTCTTTTACTCAAACGGATATAAACAAATTAATTGAGAGCCACAAAACGGCTAAAAAGGAATTTGATAGTTGGTACAAAAATTTAGAGTTAATAATTGCAAGCGAAATTAAAACGCTTGTCAAAAAAGGCTTCAATTATCAAATTCCAATTGCCGAAGTTGAAAAGGCGGGGATTAGTAGTACCGGGTCGCAAATTGAAAATGAGTTAGAACCTTTAGCAAATGAATTTAAAAGTTACCGTGAAAAGAACAAACTTTGGACGACTTCAACAAAAGAAATTAATTATGAGGTAACCGATGATGAAATTGGAAGAGTGAGAATTATTGATGGTGTAGCTTCTGAACCCGAAAATTTTTATGGTAAACAAATTTAGATAATGCAAACAGTTGTAAATACACGTATAAATTTCATAGACCTAATACAGCTAGAAAACTGGAGCGTTCAAGCTCTACTAGACTCTAATGTCAGTTATTCAAATAAATTCGAACTAGCTAAAATAGGTGAATTCCTTTTAAAAAATAGAAATATAGAGAATATTGATAATGATAAAATATATAGAAGAGTTACTGTTAAAATAAATAATAATGGCGTTATTTTAAGAGATGTCGAGAAAGGAATAAATATAGGAACAAAAAAACAATTCATAGCAAAATTTGGACAATTTATTATTTCAAAAATTGATGCTAGAAATGGAGCCTTTGGGATAATTCCTACTGATTTAGATGGGGCAATTGTGACTAATGATTTCCCTCTATTTGATGTGAATGAAAAAAAGATTAATCCACATTTTTTATTGTTAATAACAACAACTAAAGAATTTATTAAGTTTGCTCAAAGCTGTAGTAGCGGAACAACAAACAGGCAGCGAATGGATATTGATCTTTTTTTAAATCAGAAAATACCTTTGCCAACTATTGCAGAACAAAATAAAATTGTTGATAATTATAATAGAAAGCTTACAGAAGCTGAGCAACTACAGCAACAAGCAATTGATTTAGAATTCGAAATTGAAAATTATTTTTTAGATGAATTAGGAATAAAAAGAAAAAGAAAAAAAGTATTTTCGAATAAACTTGTTATTATTGAATTTAGTGATTTGGATAGATGGGATGGGAAAAACGAAAAACTATTAATTTCTAAATACGAGGTTGATAAAATTGGAAAGTATATTACTGATATCTCAACTGGAACAACTCCACCAACAAGCAGACGGGAGTATTTTGTTGGGGATGTAAATTTCTACACACCTTCGGAACTAGGAACAGAAATGTACCTTTCTACATCTGAAAGAAAATTAAATAAAATTGCATTTATAGACAAAAAAGCAAGAAAGTTTAGAAAGGGAACGATATTGTTTGTTGGTATTGGTTCAACAGTTGGTAAAGTCGGTATAATTGCAAACGAATTTGCTACAAGCAACCAACAAATAACAGGTTTTAATGTCAATCAAGAGGTATTGAAAAACGAGTATGTATATTATTATTTCAAATACTTTAAAGACATTACAACAAGTGAACAAACTAAAGCAACTTTACCAATTGTAAATCAAAACAAAATTGTTAACATTCCGATACCTGTACCTCCAATTGAAATTCAAGAGTTAATTATAAAAAAAATGACTAATTTGAAAGAGCAAATTGAAAGTATTGTAGTAAAATTGAATAATCTAAAACTTGAAGCAGAACAAGAATTTGAACAAGCAATCTTTAAATAATCCAAATCATGCAAGTTACTTCATTATACATAGACAGTTACAAGCTTTTAAACAATTTTAATGTAAATTTTCGAAAAGATGTGTCCATACTTATTGGAATTAATGGTTCCGGCAAATCCACCATACTTGAATGCATTGCACAAATATTTAGCGATGCATTTTTAAAAGAAGATTCAAAATTTGGCTTTAAGCTTGAATATGAATTAAGACTAGAAGAGATTTTACAACAAACGACAACGACAAGTGAATCTAAAACGGATTACATTAAAGTTGAAATATCTGCGAAAGAAAAAAACAAACCACTTGATTTTAAGGTGTTTTATGCTGATAAAATCATTGAAAAGGAGAGTGAAATAGAAAAGGAATTTGGAACTTTTACGAGAATTTTACCGAGCAATATTGTTATTTATTACTCGGGTCTTGCCGATATAATGAAACAAATTTGTTTGCCTCATGATGAAAAGCTTTCTGTAAATTTCAGAAAGGGCAATACAAACATTCATCGCCCTTTCTTTTACTTTGAACCGGCATTATTTGATATTATATTACTCACACTTTTATCTTACGAATTTGGCGATGTTCCAGAATTCTTGCATCATAGAGCCAAAATAAAAGGAGTCAGCATCGTTAAAATTGAATTGAAGAAGCCAAGTTGGGGTAAGGGTAAAATTGAAAATTGGTGGGGAGCTACTGGAGAAGTAAAGACTTTTTTAGATTTTCTGGATAGTCTATGTTCTCACCTAGTTATTGATGAACAATCAATAACTAGAGTGTCCACAGGTAATGTTGTTATTGAGACTTTTCAAAATGAAAGCATAATAATAACCATTTTAGGTAAGGAGAAATTATTTGAAATCAGAGAACATTTTGTAGAAGAGAAAACGCTCTTTAAAATTTTGAATACTTTAATAATTGACGGTTTCTCACCTGAAATAAAATTTTCATTTATTCAAGGGGATGATGAGAAAGAAATAAAAACATTTAATGTATTAAGCGAAGGTGAGCAACAAGCCATTATTGTGAGAGGACTTATTGAATTAGTAAATAATGAAAACACTTTATTTTTATTTGATGAACCTGACACTTATTTGCACCCTTCATGGCAAAGAAATTTCATTGAAGACATTAATCAATTAACTGGAAGCGGAGAGTTAAATACTAGCCAATTTTTAATCACAACTCACTCTCCGCAATTATTGAGTAATGCAAATCCTGAAAGTTGCGATGTTCAAATTATGGAAGATGGTGAGATAGTAAGAGTGACGCCTAAATATTATGGGAAAGACATAAGTACAATCCTTTACGAAATGATGGGTGTTGAACGAAGAAACAAAAATGTTGCTAAATCATTAAGTGTTTTATTCAATTTAATCGAAGATGAAGAACTGGAAAAATCAAAGGAGGAATATGCCAAACTTGCAGAACTTTTAGGGGAAGATGACCCTGCGATAATTAGAGCTAAAATCCAATTAGATTATTTAGAAGAAAATCGGAATGAAGCAAATAATTAAGACGGCAGAGCCACAATCATTGGTTCAACACAGAGCAAAACAACATTCAAATTTTGATAATATTCCAATTGACATCAAATTAGAATTAAAGGAGAGTTTATTATCTGAACAGAATTACCTTTGTTGTTACTGTATGAAACGTATACCAGAACATGCAGCTCCTTATATGAAAGTTGAGCATTATAAATGCCAAAATTTTCATGAAGACTTGCAATTGAATTATAGAAATCTATTTGGAGCATGTATTGGAAATGAAGGTCAACCGAATAGGGTTCAAACTTGCGACACAAAAAAGGGGAATCAGGAATTGACAATAAACTTACTTACAAATGCTACTTGTTGTGAAAACCTCTTTAAATATAACGCTGAAGGTGAGATTATGTCCGTTGATGATAATAATGAAATTAATCGTCAATTGAATGAAGTTTTAAATCTGAATATGCAAACTCTCAAGGAGGGACGAAGTGAGGTATATCTAGAAGTACAAAGAAAAGTAGAAGCCCATAGCCGTCAACTTGGATCAAAACAGTTGAGAGTTAATTATTTTGAACGTGAAAAACAAGACTGGTTGACTCCAAGAGATGAAAAACTCAAGCAGTACTGTATGGTTGCAGTTTATTACTTGAATAAAAAGATAAGACAAACCCAAAATTAATCAACGGCTTTATTCGCAGATTTGAATTTTCTCAATACACAAATTTGATATTGCATAACTAAAATCTTTTTCTACCTTTGTCAAAGAGTTATTTGATCGACCGCAAATCAAAGCAAACCAACACGTTTAGCTCGTTACTTATCCATTACCTATTGAGATTTTCAAATTGCAAGTTGCTTAAAATGAGCTGAATAATTAAAAAGCTCACGATTGTGGCAAAAGTATGTCTCGCCAGATGAAATGTTAGCTCTTTGTCTACTTCACATAAATCTCCAACTTCTTTAAGATAGGCATTCATTTTCTGATTACTCAAAATCGGAAGTAATTGCCCTTTTGGGAGTTTACCTTCATATTTCTTCAGAATAGTTAATGGAATATTCAATAATGAGACATTGACAGGGATATCAGTTTTCTGACGGTGTATCATTATCCA
>Ga0302173_10000195_pt1 | contig 32767 bp, 20 predicted proteins | sample I_Fen_N3_1_FD_198785 | JGI IMG/M metagenome (GOLD analysis project Ga0302173, IMG submission 198785) | Peat permafrost microbial communities from Stordalen Mire near Abisko, Sweden - I_Fen_N3_1 | ecosystem: Environmental > Terrestrial > Soil > Wetlands > Permafrost | place: Sweden: Abisko... | reverse complement strand
AAACACACATCAACATCATTTAGAATGTGATATTTGTCATAAAGAAGTTGAAATTCCATGTCCTATGCTCCAAATACAAGAAATGGTGCAAAATTCAACTGGTTTTACTTTAACAGATCACGACTTAGTCATGAAAGGTGTCTGTAAAGACTGCAAAAAGAAACAATAACATTGTAAGCAAATAAAAGATGATGAGTGTCCATTAAATTAATGGACACTCATCATCTTTATTAGGCACAATCAAAAAAATAACAAGTCCATTTGCAAGCCTATTTTCCATCATGCTGCATCGGCAAATTGACCTAATAGGCACGCTATGAGGGCAATTCGTCTCTTTGCCTGATGAAAAATATCCATTGCAACTTTGGACTTGTTATTTATTTTCATGTGCCTTATTTATTCAACATTTCTATATATAATCAAACTTATTTAATTATCTTTAAATGATCTTGTATATAAAACATATCTTTTTCAGTATCTTGAATTTTATGAGCTATAAATCTTATATCTTTAGAAATAGTATTAAATTTATTTGACGTATCTTCAGTTGCATTAGCTAAAGTTTGAGATGTATTTCTAACAGCAAGTTCTATGATGTCAAGTCTTTCACCCAAAGTTTTACCATCTTTATCTTTTGCTCTATCAAGTTGTTCTGAAAAAGCACTTTGAACTTCAGCAATAGTTTTAACATTACTATCAACTTTTTCAAGAAGTAGTGAATTTTTGTCCACTTTTTTATTTAAACTTGAAATTTCAGACTTCATTCCAGTTATTTCAGAATACATTTTAGTCATTAACTCGAATAATTCATCGTTACTAGCCATATTGAATGTCATCCCCCTTATATTAATTTTTATACGTGTAGCTAATATGCTTTAAAGATATTATAACATATTTTAGTATAGACTATTCATCAAAGTAGAAAACAAACTACAGGAAATACATTCCAGATAGCTATCTATTTATTTTCATTGAATCTTCTATTATCATGTCTATTAATTTAGAAAAACTTATATTCAAAGCTGCTGCGCTTTTAGGAATTAAGCTATTTTCAGTCATTCCTGGAAGCGTGTTTACTTCTAAGATATAAGGTATTCCTTGTTCTGTAACTATCATATCAACTCTAGAATATACTTCACATTTTAATGATCTATACGTTTCTAATGCCATTTTTTCAACTTCTTCATGTAATTTTTTTTCTAATTCTACTACAATTTCTTCTGCTCCACCATCTTGATATTTTGAAGCAAAGTCAAAAAATTCAGCATTAGGCTTTATAGCAATTACAGGTAACATCTTATCTCCATAAACAGGACAAGTTATTTCATCACCTTTTATAAACTTTTCTATCATAACTTCATTGTCCCATTTAAAAGCTTCTACAACACAATTTTCAATATCTTTTTCTTCTTTTACAATGAATGTAGCTACACTTGAACCACCATGAGTTGGTTTAACTACAACCGGATATCCTAATTCATTAATTTTATTGAAATCTATAGTATCGTTTTTTCTTAAATTAATCCACGGTGCAGTTCTAATTCCTTCTGCCTCTAAAATAGATTTTGATACATCTTTATCCATACACATAGCGCTACTTAACGGTCCACAACCTGAATATGGAATTCCCAAGGTTTGAAGTACTGCTTGAACAGTTCCATCTTCTCCAAATTGACCATGCAATGCTAAAAGTGCAAAATCTAGATTTTTAGTTTTAGTTATTATATCCTCTTTTTTATCTATCACAACCGATATTACTTCATACTTTTCCTTATTTATATTCTCAATTATAGAGTTTCCACTCTTTAATGATATTTCTCTTTCAGATGATATACCACCCATTATAACTCCAATTTTCATAAATTCCCTCCAAATATTTCTTAATTTTTACTGTATAAACAAGCAAAACTAAATAACTATTAATCTTAATTATTCTAGCTTAAGCACATGAACTAAAATAATAGACCAACTATACAAGCATACTGGTGTATTATTTTTTTGATTGTGTCTTATATTTATTTTAATAAATTAATCCGAACATGAAAAGAACCACGAAGTCTTTAAATTGTCTTAACTGTGGCTCACTCAATAACTAATATTATTCACATATAATTTTAACTACTTTTATTTATACTTAGGATAATCAAAAAAAAGAACATTTCATAGCCTTTTGGACTTGTTATTTTCTTTCGTGTGACTTATTTTCATATTTACATACCTCATTTAAAGGACATTCACCACATTTAGGATTTCTAGCGATGCAACATCTTCTTCCATGAAATATTAAAAGATGATGCATAAATGTCCATTCCTTTTTAGGTATTTCTTCTTGTAACTGCATTTCAACCTTTAATACATTTTCTGAATTTGCAAGACCTAATCTATTTGAAACTCTAAATACATGCGTATCTACTGCTATAGCTGGTACATTAAAGGCATTGGATAAAACTACATTCGCTGTTTTTCTTCCAGCTCCAGCAAGTGACATTATTTCTTCCATAGTCTTTGGAACTTCTCCATTAAATTTTTCTTTAACCTGTCTAAACATAAGTATTAAATTTTTAGATTTATTTCTATATAAGCCTATTTGCTTTATTCTTTCTTCAAGTTCATCATTTTCTAATGTTAAAAAAGCATCCAAATCTGGATAATCCCTAAATAAATCCTTTGTAACTTCATTTACTTTTTTATCAGTTGTTTGCGCTGACAATATTGTAGCTACAAGTAATTGAAGTGGCGTCTCATGATCTAATTCACACTTTGCATCAGGATATGTTTCCTTCAAAATATCTACAATCTTTTTTGTCCTTGCTTTCATATATTTTATAATCTCCTTACTATATCACGTAGGCATCAGGCATATTCAAAATAACAAGTCAACATGGCATGCTAGTCTATTTTCCTTCATATGCCTAAGCAAAACTTATTTATAAACTCCCTTATAATTTTCAGGTAAAAGATTTGCTATACTTCTCATTAATATTTCCATACATTTATCATCATATTCATGCTTATTATCATCTTTTTCTTTTAGGGGAAATACAATTTTTTCTCCTATATTTATGTTAACATCTGCACGTTGCCATATTTCTGACCCCATGTCTCCAGTTTCACTTATAGGTAATAATTTATCTGTTCCAGCCATACCAATTGGAATTATCTCTGCTTTTGCCATTCTAGCAAACATTAATACTCCTTTTTTACCTTCAATCATCGCACCAGTTCTGCTTCTAGTCCCTTCTGGAAATATCACAATATTATCTCCACTTTTTAATGTCTTAACAACCTTAGTAATAGCATCTTTATCAGCTGAATTAGGCTTGATTGGTATATTCTTAACTATTTTTGCTCCTAATTGTGTTATTGGATTATCTGATAATTTTACTCCCATCACAAAATATGGATCACTTTTTTCTTTTAATATTTTTGATAAAACCAATCCATCTGCATTACTTAAATGATTTCCTACAAATATTATTGGTTTTTCACTTTTATTTATATTCTCTATACCATTAATTGTTATATTTGCATACTTTTTTATATATCTATTAACTATCTGTTTTGCTATTTTTATAACTAATCCTTCTGGCAACCTTTTTATGATTGCAATTGTAATTGGTGATAACATTTATTTCCAACCTTTCTTATATAAAACACTATATATTTATCATATCTAATACATAGACATTATTTTATTATTTGCATATTAAAACATTAAATATAATGTATTTTTATTCTAATATCAATATATATTATATATTTTTTCCTATATCTATGCAATTCTTAAAATATTTATATGTATATAGATTATGAAGTTAATATTTTTATAGAATGATTAATTATTTTAGGTAGCTTTTTGGTATTGTTTTAATTGAAAACAAGCTTGTAAACCCTTTATTTTGTGAGGATTTCCAAGCTTCTTAATTGCAATTATAAAATTTTATTTTTAACTCAAAGAATTCCTATAAATGTATCAAATAACAATTTATAGCCCATCTCTTTGCTTAACAATACAAGATTTGTTTTAAATTCTTCTACTTGATTAGATTTATTATACATAATCAAAGATTTCTTTAAAATAACTAGTATATTTCTTCTTCGTTTTAATAAATCTTCTCTATTTAATCCAACATGATTAATAGTAGTTATTGCTCTTGGGTTATTATTTATAGGCAAAATCTCCCCAGTATCTAAATCTATTTTTAAATATTTACCAATGTTATCCTTTGTTGGATCTAATATTGTATTTACATTGTCCCATTTATCTTTTTTATAGCTAATATTGCAAACTTCACATGATAAATGTAAGTTTTCCAATTGAAAACATTTATCGTGAAATATGCTTTTAGGTCTTAAATGCTCTATTTGTTCATATGTTTGTATTCCTATAGGCGATTCACAGTAACAACATAACCCTTTATACATTTCTTTTAAAGTGTCTTTAACATCTGCTTGTTTATATTTATTTACATACTTAGAAGGTATATCACTAAATTTATTATATAAAGGTACTTGTTGTAATAATTCATTAGTCCATTTTGTAGAGTTTATATTTAAACTATCTGGTTTTAGACCTCTCTTAACTGTATGCACTTATATGCTCTCCGTATTAATAATATTTTGTATAGATTCTAACTCCATTAACTCAACTGCAGAATCATTTTCTGGTAAATCAGAATATAATTCTTCCTTTAAAGTTTTTAACTCTACAACTTCTGTATCCATTAATTTATTTTTCATTTTCTTTAAAGTTAATTCTTCTACCCTTTTTAGCTTCACCTTAAGTTCAGGTATTCTTTCATCTACCCCCATAAACTTATTTAAAACATCATTAACTTGCCATCCATATGGAGATTTATTATTATTACTACCAAGTTCTATTTTACTTGTAGTAAGATCACTATCAAAAAGACTTATTATATTCCTATTTCTACAAGATGCAATTATTATTGGAGAATGCGTAGTTGCTATAAACTGAGTATTCGGAAATGTTGCTATTAAAGCATCAATAATACTCCATTGCCATTTAGGATGTATATGTAAATCTATCTCATCTATCAAAATAATTCCATTAGTTCTTTCAATAATCTCATTTTTCAGATTTGGATTTAACACAGCCATTCTATATGCAATATCGGCTACCATTCCTATTAAACTACGATATCCTGTACTCATTAATCTCATTGGTATTATTTCACCATCAGATGAGTATACTACTTCATCAGTTCTCTTATCATAAAAAATAGTACTATTTATATCATGCTTTTCGAGTACAGCCATAAACTTACCAACTGCTTTTTTAACTTCTTCATATTCAGCAATTTTTCTTCCTTGCTGCCATGATACTTGTTCCATCTTCTTGCACCAATTAGTAAACATTTTTATATTTGACTCTGTCGCTAAACAATCAGTGTATCCAATACTTCTTGAATAAGTCCCTTTAAAAACATCTTGCCATTTATCTCGTTTTTGAGACCACATTCTTCCCGCACTTTGATAACTTATTATTGGTAACACACTATCATTATCATTTACTAATTTACTTGCATAATTCGATATATTTTTAGGAGTAGTCGTTCTAGAACTTTTAAAACTACTTTTAGTTCTCGTCCATGATATAATATCTTCATTTCCATATTCCACAGTGCAATGCACTGTGGTAGGTGTAGCATATTTAATATCATAAGATCCCTCACCAGCCAAAGTTCCTATCATTCTTACATCTTCCTTTGAAACGTGTATAGTTTTTATATCATTCATTCCAGCTAAAAATCCACCTAACCCTATTGTAATGGCTTCTAAAATCGATGTCTTACCTGTCCCATTGTTTCCAATAATTAAGTTAAATTTATTATCAAATTTAAATCCACAATTTTCTATTATTCTAAAATTTTCAATAGCTACATTTTTTAAAATCATAATATTCTCCTCTATTTTTCAGAGTATACTAAAATACATTTAGTATATTTTTATAATTATATCATATAGTTTATCTTATCATAAATACTATATTGCTACCTTTAATTATTTACTACTAACGTATATTATATTCACCCTGGAGCTAGTCCAATATATTTAATGTCTCTATTTGAGTAAGTGCAGACCAGAAAATAGTTTGTCTTATCCTTGAACATAATCATACATCTAACAATAGCAAACTAAGTCACATATGACTACTTTTATACAAAAAAAGTATGAAAATCAAACTTAATAGCTCAAACTTTCATACCTTTAACATATCTTAGATTTTCAACTCATAAAATTTCTACAAATAACTCCTACTGAATCTTCATTAATGCAATTAATCAAAAATTATATTCCGAATACTTCGTTATTTCTATATCACTAAATAACCATATCATTAAATATCTTCTTTTTACGTCCTTTTATATCACTTATCTCAATTATGGTTGCAGTAGTAATTCTCTCAATATTTTTAGCTGGGCTTCCTACTGCTGTTGCTTTTGCTGGTACATTTTTTACAACTACAGCATTAGCTCCTATTTTAGCTCCTTTTCCTATGGTAATAGGTCCAAGAACCTTTGCCCCTGTTCCTACTAATACATTATCCTCAATTGTTGGATGCCTTTTTCCTACATCCTTTCCTGTCCCACCAAGTGTTACTCCATGATAGAGAGTAACGTTATCTCCAACCTCAGCAGTTTCACCAATTACTACACCCATTCCATGGTCTATAAATAATCCTTTTCCAATTTTTGCTCCTGGATGAATTTCTATACCTGTAAAAAACCTAGATAATTGTGAAGTTAACCTGGCTAAGAAAAACATTTTATTCAAATAAAGAAAATGTGCTATTCTATATGATATTAATGCATGAATACAGGGATATAATAATAATACTTCAATTTTACTTTTAGCTGCTGGATCTTCCTTTAAAACTCTTTCTAAATCATAATTTAATTTCTTAAACACAGCTTGTATTCTCCTTTTCAGTAGTATTTTAATCAATGCACAATATACAGTTCACAATGCACAATTCACAGTTATTGATGAAATTCTTTCACAAATCATAAAATTATTTGTTCCTTAATTGTAAATTGTACATTGTGCATTGTGAATTCTTAGTCGTATAATCCCATTGATATATACTTTTCTCCTCCATCTGGCGCAATGGCTAATACCTTTTTGCCTTTTCCAAGCTTTTTAGCAACTTGTATAGCGGCAAATATTGCTGCTCCTGATGAAATTCCGATTAATACGCCTTCAATTTCAGCAAATGCCTTTGCTGTTTTAAAAGCATCTTCATCTTTTACTTTTATTATTTCATCTACGTATTCTTTTTCATAAATCCCCGGAATAAAACCTGCTCCAATCCCTTGAATTTTGTGTCCGCCTGGATTTCCACCACTTAAAACTGGTGAATTAGCTGGTTCAACTGCAATTGCTTTAATATTAGGATTTTTCTTTTTTAAATTCTTAGACAGTCCTATTACAGTTCCACCACTTCCAACTCCACTTACAAACGCATCAAGATCTGGGATGTCCTTATATATTTCTTCTGCTGTTGTTTCATAGTGCTTTTCTGGATTAGCTATATTCTCAAATTGTTGTGGAATAAAGAATCCTTCTCCACTCCCTATTTCAAGTGCCTTTTCTATAGCACCTTTCATTCCTTTAGAACCTTCTGTTAATATCAGTTCTGCACCATACGCCTTGATTAAATCTCTTCTTTCTTTACTCATTGTTTCCGGCATTACTATAGTAACTTTGTAACCTTTCATTTTACCTACAAGTGCAAGCCCTATTCCTGTATTTCCACTTGTTGGCTCTACTATTGTTGTTCCTGGTTTCAATATTCCTTCTTTTTCAGCCTTTTCAATCATTCCAAGAGCAGCTCTATCTTTAACACTTCCACCTGGATTAAATTTTTCAAGCTTAACATATATATCAGCAATATTTTCATCATTAACTAAATTATTCACCTTTAAAATCGGTGTATTCCCAATTAATTCCAGTCCTCCATTATAAATCATATTCATTTCCTCCTAATAATTTAATATTCTATTCTTATTCTTAGTTTAGTATTCTATTTATACTAATTTATATAACAAAAAAACTCCCTCTTCTATAAAAATTATAGAGACGAAGTAAAATTTCGCTGTTCCACTCTAATTGAATTAAGTAAATTAATTCCTCTCAGTTAAGCACTTTATGATGCTATATCACTATAACGGGTGAACCCGGAGAATCTTACTAATTAATAATGTGTATGACAAAAAATAGACTAGAAAACTTACCTGTTATTTTTTGAATGTCACTAATATTCAGACTTCAACTCCAAAGGGCACTTCACATAAATTATTGATGAAAAGCTCTCAGCTTACTTTTCTCTCTGTAAACTTCCTCTATGTTACTTTCCTTTTTCATAGTTTTTAATTCTTAGTATTTTACTATGGTATTATATTATCATTATATTCTATATATAAAAAAAGTCAACACTTTTTAAGAAATTTACCTAAAAGTGTCCACTTTATTTGATATATTTAATTTTTCTTTTTCCAAAGAGGATATAAGAATTCATCAATTAAATCATGAATAATTACTATTCCTACTAGTTTTTCCTCTTCATCTAATACTGGTACAGAATTCAAATCATATTTGGCTGCAATTTCAATAGCTTCATTTATTCCATCATCATGCATAACATGAGATACTACATCATCCATTAGTTCTTTTATTTTAATATCTGTATCATTTATTATTAAATCTCTTAAAGAAATCATCCCTTGAATATGTTCGTCTTCATTTGTTATATATATATAATAACTAACTTCTTCATCAGGTTTCAATTCTTTTAGCATTTCAATAGTCTCTCCAACAGTTATATCTAGATTTACGGATATAAATTCCTTACTCATTATACTACCAACCGTTTCATCCTCATACCGTAAAAGTTCCTTAACCTCATCTGCATCTTCTTTTTCTAGATTTACTAATATCTTTTCTCTTTCTTCTTCATCCAAATCATCTAATAAATCAGCAATTTCATCATTAGGCATGTTTTCTAATACTTCAACGGCTTTACTATCTGATAACTCTTTAATTATAGTTCCTTTATATTCTGAATCTATTTCTTCTAAAGTATCCGCTGCTAAATCATCATCTAACGACTCTAATACTTGCTTTCTGTAATTTGTATCTAATTTTTCTAATATATCTGCAAGATCGGCTGGATGTAACGTAGATAATTTTTTATATGGAACAGCTAATTTTAAATTATTATCTACCATTTCTAAAGATTCAACATCATCCCATCTTAAAACTTTCTCTTCTAAGTCTTTCCTCATAATTTTATAGAAAAATTTCATAATTCCTGCTATTTTTAATCTTCTATACCTAGCAAGTGGCCCTGTTTCAACACCAATAACCCTATATTCTCCTGCAATTCTTGCTATTCTTAAATCATTAACTCTAACAACTTGTTTTCCATTTATATCAACTATTTTTTTATCCAATAAATTTTCCGAAAGAAGATAACTATATCTCATTGGAAGTATCTCTTTACTTCCCCTTGTTTTTATCTTAACTTTTCCATCTTTATCGGCAAACTCTATATATCTAAATTCATAATGAAAATTAACTCCATCTTTTTTAATTTTATAACCAATTACCCTAGGATAACCTTCTTCTGTAGTTACATAAACATCTCTTAAAAGACCTAAAACATCTCCAAATTCATCATATACCTTTTTGTCTATAATATTTGTATATAAAAATATAGATAATTCCATTATAACTATTCCCCCTTAATTTCACACAGAAAGAAAGTCTTTAAATGGACTCATATATCTAAATAAAACTTGCCGTTATTTTAGATATATGAGTTTAATTTCAGATAAAAGACTTCTCTTCTGAATATATTTAGTTTTTATTTTATTGAATTTTATATTCTGAGGTCCATCCTCCATCTTTTACACCACCTTTATATTTAATGTATGCATCTATACTTAAAAATCTCATTTATAATTTTTCTTTTTATTCTAATATAGTTAATTGTTTCTCTATTATTATATTACATAGCACCAAAAAGGCAATAAGTTTTTAGTATTTGCAATGCAATTTGGGCATGTGAGAGAAAATAACAAATCAAAATCGCCTAGCATAACCACTTGCTATTTATTTGAATGTGCCTTCTGCTTATGTTAATATACATTTAGGCACATTAAAAAAGAGTAGCTATGCCTACACAAGAACATCTCATTACGCTTTGGACTTGTTATTTTCTTTCATGTGTCTTACGAGAATAAAAGCTTAAATTAAATAATTTACGAATTGGAGTTAATAATATATGAAACTTTGCAAGGAATTTTTACCTATTAGTAAAGAAGATTTAAAAAAAAGAAAAATTGAACAACTAGATTTTATTATTGTTTCTGGTGATGCTTATGTAGACCATCCTTCTTTCGGAACTGCTATTATAGGTAGAACACTTGAAGCACAAGGTTTTACTGTTGGAATAATAGCTCAACCAAATTGGCATGATTGTGAGGACTTCAAAAAGCTTGGTAAACCTAAGTATGGTTTTTTAGTCAATTCAGGAAATATAGATTCTATGGTTAATCATTATACAGCTGCAAAAAAGACAAGACGTGAAGATTTATATTCACCTGGCGGTGAAGCTGGTCACAGACCTGATAGAGCTATTATAGTTTACTGTAATAGAATACGAGAAGCCTATAAAGATGTAGCTATTGCAATTGGTGGAATAGAAGCAAGTCTTAGACGTTTTGCACATTATGATTATTGGGATAATAAGGTTAGACGTAGTATTCTTGTAGATTCAAAAGCTGATTTGTTAATGTATGGAATGGGTGAAAAAACTATAATTCAAATTGCTGATTTATTTAGATATGGAGCAAGTATTAAAAATATTACAACTGTACGTGGAACTTGTTATCTAACTAAAGATATATCAAATATTAAAAATGCAGTTACAGTACCTTCCTTTGAAGAAGTATCTACTGGTACAAAAGCCTATGGTGAAGCTTATAAATTAGAATATTACGAACAGGATTCTATAAACGGTAGAACTATAATTCAAAACTATGGAGATAGATATTTGGTTCAAAACCCACCTCAAGAAGATTTAACTCAAGCAGAAATGGATATGACATATGATTTACCTTATACAAGGACATATCATCCAACATATGAAGCAAAAGGTGGAATACCTGCAATACAAGAAGTTGAATTTTCAATAACTAGTCATAGAGGATGTTTTGGTTCATGTTCCTTCTGTGCTTTAACTTTCCATCAAGGAAGGGTTATACAAAACAGAGGACAAGAATCAATTATTGAAGAGGCTAAATTATTAACAACCTTGCCTAACTTTAAGGGATATATACACGATATTGGAGGCCCTACTGCAAACTTCAGACATAGAGCTTGTACTAAACAAATAGAACATGGAACTTGTAAAAATAAGCAATGTATGTTCCCAGCTCCTTGTAAAAATTTAATAATAGACCATACAGAGTATCTTTCACTTTTAAGGAAAGTTAGAATTCTTCCTGGAATAAAAAAAGTATTTATTCGTTCTGGTCTTAGATATGATTACTTAATACATGATAATAATGAATCATTCTTTAAAGAGTTATGCGAGCATCATATTAGTGGTCAGTTAAAAGTTGCCCCAGAGCATGTTGTTCCAAGAGTATTAAATCAAATGGGTAAACCAACAAAGGACGTATATGATAAATTTGTTAATAAATACTTTAAACTAAATAAACAAGTTGATAAAAATCAATTTTTAGTTCCTTACTTAATGTCTTCTCATCCTGGTTCAGACTTAAATGCGGCAATAGAACTAGCTGAGTATATAAAGCAAATGGGATATACTCCAGAGCAAGTGCAAGATTTTTATCCTACACCTGGTAGTTTATCTACTACTATGTATTATACTGGTGTTAATCCCATTACAGGAGAGCAAGTATATATACCACGAACTTCTGAAGAAAAAGATATGCAAAGAGCATTAATACAATTTGCTGTGCCTAAGAACCATTTAAAAGTTAAGAAAGCTTTACTTAAAGCTAATAGAGGCGATTTAATAGGTAATGGAAAAGATTGCTTAATAGGTTTTGCTCCTGGAAAGCTTGGATATCAAGGTAAGAATAAAAATAGTAGCAAATCATCTACTGATAATTTAAATAACAATAGTAGTGATTTTCCTAAGAGAAAACCATCTACTGATAAAAATAATAACTCTACTGTGAAGAATACAAGTTCTTTTAGTAAAAAACCAAATACCACTAAAAATAATGATTCTAAACATAATTCAATTACATCCAAGAATAGTTTAAATCGAAGTGATACAACTAGTCCAAATAAAAATACGAAAAACTCAAAAAATTCTTCTCGAAAGAACAGTAATACAAAAAAAAGAGTACATTAAAAAACCAGACGCGTAGAAATTATAAATATTGAATATTAAATTATACCCAGTAGAAAGTTCCACTAACTTTTTTACTGGGTATAATTTAATATTGTGATTAATAATTAGTTGCTTTTATTTTCCACGCTTGATAGCACGTCCATTAAATATTCTAAGTGTTTTTCTACTATTAATCCATTAGCTTTTGAAGTTTCAATGATACTGTAATTTAAAAGTACTTGCGTTTGCACCTTTTACTGAAGTAGAAAACAACCAATTACGCCTTATTACAAATAGCTTTATTAATTAATGGACTTTTGGGTACAACATCTATAATTTCTTTTTCAACTTCGCAAATACATTTTTCCTTTATTAGGAATAAAACTTCTTTTCATTCCTAAAAACATACTTTTTATTCTAATAATATTGTATTTATATTCTCCTTTGTGTTATATAATAATTAGTCAAAAAAATATATCAGAGTAATCGAGAGGTTTAAAAATGATAGAATCTGTTTCAAGTTTTATAACTGACTACTTAAGTAAAAATAATTCATCTTTAAACGAAACTGATTTACTAAAAATCAATTACACTTTGCAGGTAATTTTAGGAAGCCTAACTAAACTTGCAATAATATTTTTTATATTTTTATATTTAAATCAGTTGCCTTTATTTTTTTTATCTTTTGTTATTTTAAATTCCACAAGACCTCTAGCAGGGGGACTTCACTGTGAAACCTTCATGAGTTGCTTGATAGTAAGCATAATATACTTTATATCTGTAACTCTATTTAGCACTCTATCTCCTAAGTTCAATATTTATTTTTATATAATTTTTTTCATAATATCTTTCATTATAATTTTGAGATATGCACCTTGCCCTAATGAAAAAAGACCAATAAAAAATAAAGAGAAACTAAAAGTTCTCTCTTTAATATCTCTTGCTTTTTGGACGATGTTATTCTTTAAATTGCCTAATATACAAATATGCAATTGCATATTTATAAGTATATTTTTCCAAATTATTCAATTAATTATTTTTAATATGAAAGGAGTTGTTTTTAATGCAAAAATCTATAAACATTTTTTCAGCAGTATTACTTAAATTATTTGGTTTAGTATCAAGTTCAAGCTGTTATGGGGAATTTGGTGAACCAGATTATCCTAAAGAATTATTAAAGTAAATATCAAAAATAATTTCCACACCTTCTACATTTATTTTAATATTCCCTTTATGGGAATTAATTATGGCTTGTACATTGTATAAGCCATAATTTCGTGCATCAATATTATTAATTGAATAATCTTTCATGGATATTTCATTTAAATTAACATTGTTGAGATTAACAAATTGGTTCTTAATAATTAAATGCGATATTTTATTTTCATTAAAAATTTTTATTTGAATATTTTTTTTGATGCATTCTTCCTTTGTTACTTCCTCAAAAGCATTATTTAACACATTATTCAATACACTAGATATTTCATGATAACTTAAAATATCATCTAAAACATTATTTTCAATTTCATATTTAAAATTAACATCATTTTTTTTAGACTTGCACATATTTCTATATATTATTGATCTTATAACTATATTATCAATATATATTAGTTCATTTATCTTATTATCATATAAATCTTCATCTTTAATATAATTATTAATTGCTTCCTTTACATCTTTTTCATCTACAACATTAATTATTCCTCTTATTGTATTTTTATAATTAATAAAATCATGTTGTCTTTGCTTTATTTCCTCAACTATTTCTTCAATAACAGAATTATATTCACTAGAAACTTTTAATTTTTCTCTTTCTTTTATTACTTTAACAACATACAAATATGTAAAAATCTGACTACCAATTAACATACTCATTATCGCCATAGTAATAAATAAATTATCTCTGATTATTCCATTGTCATAATTCCAAAGCAATTTAAAAACAAAAACATATATACTGCATGTTAAAATAAAATAAATTAAAATATTACTATTTACTTTTTCCAATTTAGCATAACTACGTGTAATATATCGATTCAATAACTTTACTTTTGAAATAATAATCAAACTAACAAGTATAATTAATAATACAACAAATACCTCAATTGTATAGTCACTAACAAATTTCTTAACAATTAAATCAAGAATTAATTGTAAAAGTATATCTACGAGTTCTATTAACAATAAACCAAATATAACGTTTTTTAAATCTTTCTTATATATGCTTTTAATTAAAATAATATCTATTATGTATACAAAAATAAAGTTAACTTTAATAATTTCAACAAATGTAATTGCAGAAGATAGCATAAGTACAGAAAATAGCAATCTTAATATATTTCTGTTTTTGTTATTCAAAACTTCCCATAAATAAATTATATTAAATGTATCTATAACATTTATAATAAAACTAATTAGCATATTACCTCTTACTCCTAACTTAGCATAACATTATACTAAATTTTTTTCTAATTTGTTTAATACCATTTACAAAGTATACTTAACTTAATTTAAAAAAATATCAAAAATAATTTTCTCGTCTTGCATATTTATCTTTATATTACCGTTATGTGAATTAACTATAGCTTGTATATTATGTAAACCATAACCTCTTGTTCCTACACCTTTAGTTGAATAGCCTCTTGTAAACATTTCATTTAAGTCAATATTTTTAAAGCTTACAACATTATTCTTAACTATTAAATGAGATGTTTTATTTCTATTGAAAATTTCAACTTGTATATTTTTCTTAATACATTCATCTTTTATAACTTCCTCAAATGCATTATTTAATAGATTATTCAATATATTAGATATTTCATTATAAGTAAACTTATTATCTAAAACATTGTTTTCAATTTCATATTCAAAATTAATATTATGTTTCTTAAATTTGCACATATTTCTATATATTATTGATCTTATGATTACATTTTCAATATAAATAAGTGAATTTATCTTATCATCATATATATCTTCATCATTAATATACTTATCAATTGATTTCTTTACATCTCTTTCATCTACAACATTTACTATTCCTTTTATTGTATTTTTATAATTAATAAAATCATGTTGCCTTTGTTTTATTTCTTCAACTATTTCATCGATTACAGGATTATATTCATTGGAAATTTTTAGTTTTTCCTCTTCCTTTATTGTTTTAGTTATATACAAATATGTTAATACCTTGCATACAATTAATGCACCACCTATTACCACAGTAACAAATAAGTTATTTTGAATTATGTAATTGTATTTGTTCCAAACAAATTTAAAAACTACTATATATATACTAAAGGTTAAAACAAAGTAAATTAAAATATTATTATTTTTCTTTTCAAATTTATTATATTTTAATATTGTATATTGACTTAATAATTTTGAAACAATAATTACTCCACTCATTATCATTGTTTCTATGATAAATCCTTGAATTATATAATCATTGGTAAAATTTCTAATAATCAACGTAAGCACTAACTCTAAAATCATATGAATATAGAATATTAAAAAGTACCCAACTATAATATCCTTCAAGTCATCCTTATATAAAATCTTAATTATAATAATACCTATTATATAAATAAACCTAAAGTTTACACTTAATTGCTCCATAATAGTACAAATGATAGATAAAACAAATACACTAAATATTAATTTACTTATTTTATCATCCTTTTTAGATAATATTGTCCATATGTACATTATATTAAATGTATCCATAGTATTAAGAATAAATTCTACTAACATATTACTACTTTTCCTTTTTTAAACTCAGCAATAATATTATCCTTAAATTTATATCCTAAAAGTGCTGTCTTAAAAGAGTTATCAAAAAATACTACACTTAATTTAAAATCTACTTTTTCTATTTTAGATATATACTTTTTATTTATAGCAAAAGCTCTATGGCTTTGAATTATATATGGACAATCAATTAATTTAATCATTTTTTTCAAAGTTGTATTATTTGAAATGTATATACCATTAAGTGTATTCACTTCGCAATTTTTCCCCTTGACTTCTATAAATAAAATATCATTTGTTTTTATTCCAACATATATCCCATTTTTTAGAGTAATTATAATTTCTCTGTCAGTTTTATTGTTTAAGCTATTAGTTTCATTAAGAATAATCTTATTTATCATATCTTTTACTTCTTCTTGGTTATATGGCTTTAATATATAATCATAGCAATGTGTTTGTTTAAACGCTTGTGTTATATATTCCATATGGGTTGTTAAGAAAATAATTTGTCTAAATTCATACTTTTGAATTTTCCTAATGTTTAATGCCAAATCTAATCCAGATGATTCTTTTAAATTTATATCTATTAAAAACATATTTATATCGTATTTTCCAATTATCTCCAGAGCTAATTGTTCACTATCAGCTTCATACACCTCTGAAAAATTATTCATGGCTAAAATCATTTTTTTCAAAACTTGTCTTTGCATAAAATCATCTTCGACTAACATAATTGAATACATAAATATCACCTCTGTTCTGCTTTTTGAAAAATATAACATATTTTGTTTTATTTTTTAAATTAAAGTAACTTTTTATATACATATTATAACATACTATTATATAATTTTACACTATATAACATAGTTAACAATCTTTTTATGAACTATATAATCCTGTTTCAATCATTAAAAAGCAAAACTTTATTAGCCTAAATTAATGAATTTATTCCTTAATATATGATAAAATAAAGTGTACTTATTAATATTAGGAGGTGACAAAAAATAATGAAATTATATGCACTATATATTAATCAAAGTATTCCTTCACAACTTTTCAATAGCTTGTTACCTTTCGTTTCCATTGAACGGCGTAAAAAAATATATAAATTTATACGAAAAGAAGATGCTGACAGATCGTTAATAGCTGATATTTTACTTAGAGAAGCTCTCATTGAAAATTTAAAAATTGAAAATGATAATATTTTTTTTAATTATGGTAACTATGGAAAACCTTTCCTCATTAACCACGAATCAATTAATTTTAATATCTCGCATTCTGGAAATTGGGTTGTGTGTGCTATAAATGATCATGAAGTAGGCATAGATATAGAAAAAATAGAAGATATTGATTTTGATATTGCAAAATCATTCTTTTCTGAAAAAGAATATATAGATCTTATGAAAAAAGATATTAATAAAAGAAAAGATTATTTTTATGATTTGTGGACATTAAAAGAAAGCTATATTAAAGCTTGTGGTAAAGGCTTAAGTTTAGATTTAAGATCTTTTTCATTTCGAATAGAAAATAACAATATCCTATTCGAAAGCAAAAATAATTTACGAAACTATTTCTTTAAACAATATTTTATAGATAAAAATTATAAACTCTCAGTCTGTACTTTAGAAAATCATTTCGCAGAAGAAATTATTTTCAAATCCTTAGATTCCTTAAAATTAAAGCTCTAGCTAAAAAATTATTGGGAGATGATATTTATGAAAAAAGTCAAACTTTTTTGTTTTCCTTATGCCGGTGGCTCCTCAAATATATATGAAAAATGGAGAAAGTTTTTATCCCCTTACATTGAATTAATTAACATAGAATATCCTGGTAGAGGTGTTCGTTTTAAAGAACCTCTTTTAGATAATATAGATAACTTAGTAAATGATGTATTTAATTCTGTAATTAAACACATTGATGTAACCACGTCTTACTCATTCTTTGGACATAGTATGGGTAGTATTGTAGCTTATGAACTTATGCATAGATTAGCTAAATTAGATTATGCTGATCCTGTTCATATATTTTTTTCTGGAAAATTGGCACCTCATATAGAAAATGAATTCACCCCTATCAATAATTTAAGCGATGTTGAATTTAAAGAACAAATCATAAAATTAGGAGGAACAACTAAAGAAGCTTTAGATAATAAGGATTGGACAGAACTTTTTCTACCTGTATTAAGAGCTGATTTTAAGGCTGTTGAAGAATATATTTATCTAAAACCTATGTTGAGTTTTTTTTGTGACTTTACTATTCTACATGGACAAGATGACCTTTTGACGCTTAATAGAATCGAGGAATGGCAACATCATACCTCAGGTAAATGTAACTTTATACAATTCCCAGGCGATCATTTTTTCATAAATGAACAGCCTTCTAGAATTGTAGATATAATAAATAACACTATTACAGCTAAGCTTTAATTTAATACATACATATTTATTTGTCATACAGGCATGCAACATAAAAAATAAACTTACAAATCGAAATAATGAAAGTTATTTCAATTTATAAGTTTATTTTCATTCTAGATACTATAAAACTCTACTGACAATCCTCATTATTTAATACATACGTAATTAATTTTTATTATCTCACTTTATTATTTTGAAGTATCCAATGCATTTTGAATCGCTTTAAGAATTACTTTACTACTATTAGTCGCTCCCGAAATAGTATCCACTTGTAAGCTTTGTGATTCAATTACATTTTGCAGAATAATTTCTGCTGGCTTTCCTTTTTCATTTTTATGATTTACTAATTTTATATCTGTAATCTTTTTATCCTTAACAATAACTACTACTTCTGCGCCAACAAATTGGGTATCACAAGTACCTGTATACTTACCATTAGGAATCTTTGATACATCTATAGTATCAATTTTTAAACTGCTAATTGTCTTTTTATAATTTTGTACATCTATTAAATATTTTATCCCAAAGACTCCTGCCCCTATAACTATAATAATACCCACTATTAATACTATCGTTTTCGCTCTTAGCATATCATTTCCTACCTTTACTTTTAATAAAGTTAAGCATATAAAAGAATTCGTAATATCTTTTTATTTTTATTCAATAATCAGCTTAATTACATCTTTTATATGCTTTTTATATTAACTTTTTAATTCTATTTTTGATTGTGCCTAATTACAGTCTTATATTAATGACTACATTTTTATGTCATTAACTAACTGCTTACAAATATCTTGTTTTTCAATATCTGAAAGTGTCTGATTCTTTTCCATTTTTAATAATCCTTTCGGCTCTATCTTTTTTAATTTATCTGCTTCTGTATAATCCGACTCTTTTTTAACAGAAATTCTGTAATCCTCATTTTCAAAAGGATAAGTGGACAATGTTACTTTCCTTATATTTTCTTTAAATAATCTATTAGGATTATACCTTACACCAAGAGTATAAAGCTTCGCAAATGCTTTAATAATAGATTCCACTGGGCTATTTTTCATATCAATTTCAACCCAGTTAATCAATTTTTCATCATAAAAGTCTTTAGTTCTAATTTCATCATAGCTACCTGGATATATAACCACTTGATTTTTATTTACAAATCCATTTAAGCTTTTAACACATTCTTCATTATGAGAGAAAATATTAAATTCACTTTCTATAACTCCTGATGGTGTTAATACAGGGCAGCTTACATATATTTTATTTTCATGAATTTCATTATAATCCTCATTTTGTATTCTGCTGCTAAAAATCTGTTCTAAAGCTTTATCCAAGCTTATTATTCCAGTTAAAACAGATGCTGCCACTATACCTGTTCTTTCTGCAATTATTCCGCTAAGTTTAACTTCAAGTTTACCAAATAAAACACCCAATGCATATTGTGTTGCAAACGCTTCAAAACTTTCCATTTCCTCCTTCGTAATATTTTTAAAGCTTTCACATCTATTCCTACATTCTTTATACGCATCATTAAACTCAACAAAACGTACTGATAAATCTTCTTTAATATTTTTTATGTTACCATCTAAAACAAGGTAAGCTTCTGTCTGACGATTTGGATTAGATCTTCCTTTATAAATTCTTTCTGTACTTTCATCCTTTTCTATTTGAGTAAGTACGTCTAACAAGTCTTCCTTAGATTTTACTATTGCTGCATTTTTAACGCTTAATTCCTTTTGGCTATTATTCATAGTATAGCAAATTGAGGCAACAGTTAAGTCTTCTTGCTGTTCTAGATTTGTCTTTAAATTCCCAGCTATAGTTTTGATTACATTTTGATTTCTACCAGTTAATTGTAATAAATATGGATATGTTTCCTTTTCACATTCACAATTATTTTCTTTTTGAGCTTCTTCCAAAATCACGTGAACATTGGTTCCACCAAATCCAAAACCATTTACCCCTGCTCTTAGAGGAATTTCACCATCACTTCTCCATTCCTTAGCTTTTCCACTAGCAACATAGAATGGTGAATTTGCAAAATCTATATTAGGATTAGTTGTTGATTCATTATAATTTACAGTATGTGGTATTTTATTATTTTTTAATGCAAGAAGAACTTTAATCAAACTAGTTATTCCCGATGCTGATAACATATGACCTATTGAAGATTTAACTGATCCAATGGCACAGAATTGTTTTTCTGCTGTAAATGATCTAAAGGCTTGAGTCATACCTTCAACTTCAATTGGATCTCCTAAAGGTGTTCCAGTGCCATGAGTTTCAACATAAGATACAGTTGATGGATCAATATTTGCTCTTAAATATGCCTTCCTTACTGCTTCTGCTTGTCCTTGTGGTCTAGGTGCCGTTATACCTTGAGAATGTCCATCATTGTTAATAGCAGAACCTTTAATTACAGCCATTATATTATCTTTATCCCTTATAGCCTCTTCTAGTGGTTTTAATAATACTGCACTTGCACCTTCTGAAAGTACCATACCGTCTGACCTACTGTCAAATGGGTAACAAACTCCTGTTTTCGATAATGCCTGAACTCTACTTAACCCTACAAATGTTGTAGGCGTGATATTTAAATTTACTCCTCCAACTATAGCCATTTTACTTTCACCTGACCTAATGCTCTCACATGCTAAATGTAACGCTGAAAGTGAAGATGAGCAAGCTGAATTAACTGTTAAACTTGGTCCAGTAAGATTTAGACAATGACTTACTCTTGCTGCTACTTCATTTATACTATTTCCTGCAACTGCATCAGATACCATCATTGCTGGCTGTAATACATCAATGATGCTATTCATTATTTCATTTTTTTCACCAGTACTCATATTATTAAATGTTTGACTTTGTAATAAATTATCCTTTAATTCCATGTAAGTTCTATAATTTGTAAAATGCTCTGCATAATTGTTTTGTTCACATCCAACAAACACACCTATATTATTTTTGTTATATCTTCCTCCATAACCTGCCTGTTGCAGTGCTTCCCATGCAATTTCCAAAAAAATTCTCTGTTGTGGATCAGTAACATTAGCTTCACTTGGAGACATACCAAAAAATAATGGATCAAACCCATATGGATTATCTATAAATCCGCCATATTTAGAATATGATGTATGTGCAGAGTTTGGATCTGTGCTAAACCAACTCTTTGATGCCCATCTTTCTGATGGAATTTCCTTTATTACGCATTTCCCTTCCTCTAGAATCTTCCAATATTCATCTAAAGAATTTGCGCCTGGTATTCTAAGGCTTGCACTAATTATAGCAATATCTTTTATTTTTTCAGTTTTAGAATTATCTTCCTCCGAAATATTTATCTTATCTGCTGCTACCTCTTCAAAGCTTTGAGTACAAACTTTCTCAATATATTCAGCTAATGACTCTGGTGTTTGATATTCAAATATTAATGTAGGATATAATTCCATTCCAAGGTTGCTTCCTAACATCTCCATAACTTTTACTGCACCAAGTGAATCTAACCCTAATTCAAGGAAGTTTTGCCCAATATCAAGTTCATCCAGCTTAATCTGTAATTGCTTTGAAATAACATTGTAAACAGTCTCTTTAATATTGTTTATTTTTTTGAAATTTAAATTAGCAGCTTTAGTTTGAGAAATTTTCTTTTCAGTTGAGACTTCAATCTTATCTATTATATGTGCTACTCTTTGATTTCCATCTGATAAAACTCTCATAAATGCTTCCACAGCTTTTTTAGGTGCAAGAGGTTTTAAACCTTGTGCTTTTAATGCTAAATCAGCATTTTCACCTAAATCAGATCCCATTCCGATACTTGCCCATAATGAATAGTTTAATGCAATGGTTTTTCCTGGGGCACCATCCGCTTCTCTGTAGAAACTATAGGCAGATAAGAATGAATTTGCTGCTGAATAATCACCAAGTCCTGCTGACCAAATCTTTTTAGAGCAAGATACTGAAGAAATCATAACAAAGAATTTTAATGGTTCTTTTCTTGTAACTAAATCCGTTATTATTCCTCCTTGTAGTTTAGGCTCTATAACACTATTTATTACTTTAATATCTTTATCTAAAAGTTTGAATGAAGATGAATCAATTGTACCGGCTGCATGAATCACACCATGAATAGACCCATATCTATTATTTACTCTAATTATAAGAGCTTTCATATCATTCATTTGTATTACATCTACAGTCTCATAAGAAACATTTGCTCCAAGCTCTTCAAGCTTCAAAATCAAATCGATCTTTTTAGCCAATTTAGTATTATTGGATATTTCTTTATCCCACTCTTCTCTTAATGGTAATTCTTTACGTCCTGTTAAAACCAGATTAATTTTAGCTTTTCTTGCAATTTCTTTTGCAATTTCACCACCTACAGCACTCAATCCACCTGTAATTAAATACGTTTCACCATCATTAAATTTAATCTTTGAAGATTCATTTAATTCGGCTGTATTCACTAAGTCCCTAGTATATTTTATTCCATTTCTAATAACAGCTATATTTTCACTATTAGTTTCACTTGTGATTTCATTAAATAAAATTTCAGCAATTTCCCTATTAGATTTATACTCATTTTTATCTATATCAACGCAATGTGAATTTATAAAACTATTTTCTTGATCTAAAGCAATAGCTAGCGTTACTGCAATAGATTGGTGTGGTGCAGATATTTTATGTTCTTCATCTATTGGTATTGCACTATTGGTTGCTAACAATACTTTTACACTTTCTATATTAAGTTTTAATAAAGCTTTTCCAATGTATAATAAACTATACATATATCCATGTATCACTTTATCATTAAATGCAGCCTCTACTTTAGAAATTTCCTGTTTTAAATTCCAAAGATGTATTACTGCTGCTATATCACCTGGAATGTTTCTAAATAGTTCAATATAGTCATTATCTATTAATGGATTAATTACAAATTCTCGATTACCATCATAACTGTACTCTTCACCAGCTTTAACAACATAAATTTTATTGTTTTCTTGATTAAATATTGATTCAAGTTCTTCTTTAATACCGCTTCCATCATCGAATATTACTACATTCCCTGAAGACAATGAATTTAAATGTTCAGTAAATTTTGAAGGCACCCACTTCCAATTATAGAACCAATTATTAGGAACCTTGATATTTTCTATTCCAAAGTCGGGTTTATAGGTTTTCCTTTCAAATGGATATGAAGGTAGTTTAATTCTTTCATAGTAAATTCCACTTTCAAATTTTTCAAAATTAATATCAATTCCCAGATTAAAAAGTGAAGAGAGTGTTCTTAAAATTATATCTAAAGAATCTCCTCTGCGATCTGATGATAATAAAATTGTTTTATTATTAGTAGTCTGTATACCCTCTGCCATTCTTGATAATACTCTATCTGGACCACATTCTATAAAAGTGTCTATGGAGTTATCTGCTAAATACTTTATACTTTGTTCAAACTTTACAGATGACAAAATATGTTCTACCCAGTATTCAGTATCAAAAGGCTCCTTCATTATTTGTCCAGTTACATTTGATACTATAGGTATTTTAGGAGTATTAAATGTTACTTTATTAAGCACTTCTCTAAATGCATCAAGCATTGGATTCATAAGTGGTGAATGGAAAGCTTGAGAAACTTTAAGTTTCTTCATTCCTATTCCTTCTTTTAACATTATTGTGCAGAATTTATCTATATCCTTTGTTTCTCCTGATATAACTTGATGAGTTCCGTTATATGCAGCAATCCACACCTTTCCATCAAAATTTTCAAGTAACTGTTCAAGTTTATTTCCAGAAGTGAATACTGCACACATGCTGCCTTCTGATTGCAATTCGTCCATCAGCTTTCCTCTGACAGTTATTATTTTAGCTGCTTCTTGTAAACTTATTACTCCTGAAAGGCAGGCCGCTGACCATTCGCCAACACTATGCCCAAGCATATATGAAGGTTTAACACCTATATCTAAAAGAAGTTTTCCAAAGGCATAATCCATAGCAAATACTATAGGTTGTGTAATATTAGTTTTCTCAAGAATTTTTTCATCTGCTCCATCACCATAAATTAAATTAGTTATCTTTTCATTAAGATAAGGGTAAAATGCTTCTGAACATTCATCAATATATTCTTTGAAAATAGGCAATTTCTCATATAACGTTCTTCCCATTCCAACATATTGTGAGCCTTGTCCTGTAAACATTAAGGCTATTTTATGCTTAGCTTCACTACTTGTGTTCTTTAATCTAATATCTTCAAGCTTATTTAATAAATCTTCAACTGATTCTGATACAACACTGTAGCGATGTTTGAAAAATGTCTTAGACGTATTTTCAGCAAAGCATATATCACCTAACCTATTTTCCTTATTTGCTTTAAGGTATCCTGCAAGATTATTAATTTTTAGCTTTAGAGACTTTTCTGTATTTGCTGAAACAGCTAAAATATGTTTATTTCTTTCATATTGTCTAACAGTTTCTTGCTTAACCAAATTTGGTGCTTCTTCAATAACCATATGGCAATTAGTACCGCCAAATCCAAATGAATTAACAGCTGCTCTTCTTAAAGCTCCCTCATTAACATCCCATTTCTTTGCTTCGAGCATAGTATAAAATGGAGTTCTATCAAATTTAATTGATGGATTGAGCTCATTTAAATTTATATTAGGAGGCATGATTTTATTATTCATAGCTAACACTACTTTAATAAAGCTAGCTATTCCTGCTCCATTAAGAAGATGACCGATATTTGCCTTAATTGATCCTATAGCTATTGAATTGTTTTTAGGACTCCATCTTTTAAATGCACTTGTTAAAGCTCTTACTTCACTCGGATCTCCAATTTTTGTACCAGTACCATGAGCTTCAATATATTGTATTTCATTTGGATCAATATCATTATTTAAATATAAAGACTCAATTACTTCACGTTGGCCATTAGGATTAGGTGCCATAACACCTATGGAATGCCCATCATTATTTATTGAACTTGCTTTAATAACTGCAAGAACTTTATCATTATCTTCTAAAGCTTTTTTAAGTGGCTTTAATAAAACTATACCTGCTCCTTCCCCTGGAACAAGGCCATCAGCTTTAGCATCGAAAACTCTCGATACTCCGCTTGTTGATAGTGCACCTGCATTACTAAGATAAATATAAGGTGTAGGTGTAAGTAAAAGATTAATTCCTCCTGCTATAGCTAGTTCACAGTCACCTTTGCGTAGAGCTTCACATGCTAAATGAATTGTTACTAATGAAGATGAGCATGCTGTATCTACTGTTATACTAGGTCCTTTTAAATCAAATTCTTGAGAAGTTCTTGCAGCAATCATATTTACAAGATTGTCTACAAGAAGATTTGGATGAAACTCAGTTACACCAAGTTTATTCTTCCATTCTGTTAGTATTGACTCTTGCGCATCTTTTGTAAGGGAGTTGAAACTGTCAAAATTCTTAAGATTTGACATATTTAAAGTATTTAAATGATATTCTTGATATGTATTAGTACCAGCTCCAATATACAAGGCTAAACGCTTACCACTTACTGTTTTTTTAGAATATCCTGCTCTCTCTAATATTTCAAATACTAATTCTAAAATAATTCTTTGTTGAGGATCCATAACTGCTGCTTCCTCATCAGATATATTAAATAGTTTAGCATCGAAATCAAAAGCATCATTTATGAAAGCACCTGTGCGACAATTTGTTTTTGTAGGATCACTATCTTCACTATAATATTGATTTATGTCCCATCTATCTTCTGGCACTTCACTAATGCTGCATTTTCCACTTACAATATTATTCCAAAACGCTTCTGGAGTTGCTGCTTCTGGGAAACGACAAGACATTTCTATTACTGCTATATCATCTTCTTCATTGATTCCATTAGAGATTTTTTTTGTTATATTAGATTCTGATACATTCTCTTTTGATAGCCTTACAAGATATTCATCCATCTCATTTATTGTTTTACAATTGATAAGTATATCATGACCTAATTCTAAATTAAATTCATCTTCAAGTAATCCTAACACTTGAACTGCTTTTATTGAGCTTCCTCCTAATGATAAGAATGATTGATTATACCCTATACTTTCTGCTAGCTTGTCTAGAACTGTAGCCCATATTTCTCTTATCTTATTAGCATTTTTATCTAATACTAAATGTTGTGCTTGTTCAATTTTTGCTGGCTTTTCCTCTATTTTATTTTCTTCTTCATAAGACAATAATTCATCTGAAGTAAAAGTTGTATCTTCATACTCCTTATCTAGAAGTGATTGTATCATCATAAAACGTCTTACTTTGCCACTGGTAGTCTTTGGAATAGATTTAACCAAAACAACATAGTCAACAGATATGCCAAATGCTTCATTTATTTTCTTAAGCATATTTCCATAAAATTCTTTTAGCTCATCCTTCTTTATGCGAAGAGCTGAAAATATTGCTGTTTTTTCTCTTCCTTCCTTCTCATCATGCCAACCACCTATTACTACTTTTCCAGGTTCTACACCATCCATTTCTTCTATCTTAAATTCAATATCATAAGAAAAGAAATTTTGTCCATTAACAAAAATTATATCTTTAATACGTCCTGTTACACATAGTTTTCCATCAATCATAAAACCAGTGTCCCCTGTTTTAAGCCATCCATCTTGAAATGATTTACTGGTTGCTTCAAGATTATTAATATAACCAGAGGTAACATTATCACCTTTAATTTGTATTTCTCCTAATTCTTTTTCTGGAACTATTTCGCCTTCATCATTCACAATACGTACTTGAATTCCTGAAATAGCATACCCCTCATTAGCCACTTGGAATGAATCAATATCATTTTCAGAAATTTCCTCTGCTAGTGACTTGTTAATAAGGCTATTTCTACTAATAAAATGACTTTCTGGTTTAGTCCCTACTCTAGGGAAAGTAACTGCTAAACAGGCTTCAGCCATTCCATACACCATATACATACTTGTCTCTGGTAAATTACATACAGATAATTTTTCCATAAATTCCTTAACCAAAGATACTGAAATAGGCTCCGCGCCATTAAAAATTAATCGCAAACTGCTTAAATCCCAGCTTTCAAGATGTTTATCCGTAATTTTTTTAAGCAATAACCTATATCCAAAATTAGGGCTAGAAGTTAAAGTAATCTTATGTTTCGAAATTAAATCAAACCAAAGTAAAGGTCTTTTAACAAACTTCATAGGACTCATATTTATCTGAAACATCCCTAAAGCAACCATTGTCAAGTGAAACCCAATTAGTCCCATATCATGATAATAAGGCATCCAAGAAAGAACTCTATCCTCTGGCTTTAGCTCAGCACTTTCAATAATTCCTGCTATGTTAGTTAACAAGTTTTTATGTGTAAGAATTACTCCTTTAGGTGAATTTGTACTTCCTGAACTGAATTGTATAAATGCAGGCTTTTCAGATGAAGACAAATTTATTGACCCTTTTTTAATACTTTGCCTTAGAATCGATATATCTAACATACTTATCTCTGCACATTCTGGATAAAAGTCATTATTTTTCATATTGTTAATCATAGATGCGTCACTGATCATTATAGGTTTTTCAAGTGTATTCCAGACATTTATAAGTTTTTCTAAAGAAGCATTTTCTCCTTTAAAAGTTGATGGTGGAGAAACTGGCACGGGGACAAATCCTCCAAGTATGCATGCCCAGAAACCTATAACAAAATCAATATTATCTTGTAATGAAATGATTACAAAATCATCTTGTTGTAATTTATTTTTTTGAAGTTCTCCCAAACCGTAAAGGGCTTTTTCAAGAATTTCTTCATAAGTTAAAAGGATTTCTGTATTATCATTTTGAATAAATGTTATACCTCTATTTTTTGCATTTTTAGCAGACTCTATTAATAAATTAGCAATATTCTTTTTATTGCAGTATTCATTCGATATAGCTTTTCCATAAGAAATTGACATTTTTATATTATTTTCGTGTTCCATTTTTTTCATCTCCCTACTCCAATAAGTAAATATTACTTTGAATTGTTAAATTCATATTACAAAACTATATATGTCAAATTATCAATGCTCAATTGATGGTTAAGCTCAAAGAGAAATTTCGATTCTCACTTTTCCTTTCAATATTCATTAAAATTTATAATGAAACTTATATATAAAATTAATAGATAATATCAGGCGCTTTTTTCAATTTTTTAAAGTATGTTATAAAAATAAATACAGTAAAGAGAATTAAGCATGCACTGAAAATATAGTTATCACCAAACAAGCTCATAGTTATAGATGATATAAGAGGCCCAATGGTAGAACCTATCCCATAGAAAGAAGTGAATAAAGCTGTACCAGAAGCTAGTTCTTCTTTATTGAGATTTTGAACTGAATTCGCCAACGCTATTGGGTATATAGGTCCAATGATGAGTCCTGATAAAAATGAAAATACTAATCTTAAAATAGTATTATTAATAACTACTATTCCCAGAATTGTGAATATAGAAATAAAAATACTCATTTTCAAAATTCTCTCACGACCTAATTTATCAGCTATATAAGTTATTGGTATAGTTCCTATAATACTGCCAACTACAAATATCCCTAATGCATATCCAATATCCGATAAATTATAATTTTGATGTATTAGAAATACAGGATATAGAGTAGTTAATGTAGTTTCTGTGAATCCATATAAAAATGCGCCTTGAAATCCACTGGACACACTTTTAAGTCTCTTTACTTTTGGCTTATCTGAAAAAAATAATTTTTCCTTCAACTTTAGATTTACTATAAGTTGAGATATTATAAGTGCACCAGCTGAAAACATAAATGGAATCCAACTTTTATATTCATAAAGTATGGGTCCCATAACAGAACTCAATACAAATCCTATAGCAAAATATAAGGAATAAATACCATTAATTATTCCTCTTATATCCTCACATGCTAATCCTTGAAGTATAGTTTGTATACCAACCATGTTTAAGCTTATCCCAAAACCTATTAGCATCATTAAGAAAAGTAAAACAAACAAATTTGAAACAAATGGAAATATAGTTATTGCAATAGCTGCCACAAGACTACCAAACAACATAGTTTTTTTGATACTCTTATTACTGCAATTCTTATTAATATAAATAGAACCTACTGACATAAATAAGAAAAATGAAGAAGATACAATTCCAATCCATAAACTTCCAACATTTTTTTCTTTTAAATGTGTTGATGCAAGGGGATTGATTATCCCCATTGCAATACCAATAAGTAATCCTATACTATAAACAACCATTTTTTTTTTTGAAAGTACTAACTGTATCTTCGGTTTTAAGTTCTGAATATTCATAGTTGGTTAAATCCCCTTTATCTTTTATTAATAGCAGCTTTAAGAACTGGTATCTGTTGTGATCCAAACCAATACATGTCTTGCTTCCCAAATATCTTAATTGCCTCACCAGTTATATAATCTGATTTATCAGATGCTAAGAATACAGCTAAATTAGCTACTTTTTCAGTTGGCATAGCATTCTTTCTTAAACCACTAGGAGCCATGCTAGTCTCAACAAAGGATGGACAAATTGCATTAACTTGAATATTACTTAACTTTAATTCTTCTGCTAAAGATTTTGTAAGACCTAATAATGCATGTTTTGATGCTGAATATGCACTCATTAAAGGGTAACCTATAAAGGATGAATCAGATCCTAGATTAATAATTTTTCCCGATTTTTGTTTAATCAAGTGAGGAACAACTAGCTTACACATATTATAGGTACCGAACAAATTAACCTCGACTATATTTTTCCATTCATCAGCCTCTGTCTCAGTAAAACCTTCTAATTTAGTTATGCCTGCATTATTTACAAGGATATCTATTTTCCCAAATACTGAAATAATTTTATTTACCGCTTCATCAACTGCTTTGTAATCACTTATATCAGTTATTATAGAAATAACTTTTCCACCTATTTTTTCAACCTCACGCTTAGTTTCTTCTAGCTCATAACCTGTTCTCGATATAATTGCAATATGGGCATCCTCTTTAGCCATTTCAATTGCTATAGATTTTCCAATTCCTCTTCCTCCACCAGTTACAACTACAACTTTGCCAGACAAACTACCTTTTTTTCTATTTTCTACTATAGATAAAATAGGTTTTAAACTTTTACTTTCAGATACATTTTCTTTATTTTCAATGTACCCTATCATCTCCTTAACAGCCGTCATGTATTCTTCCCCAAGCTGTTTTATAGTTTCATCTTTATGCATATTTCTAGAATGCTCTATTTCTAATACTAATTCACCATTTACTATTGAAAAGAAGAATTCAATTTCTGAAATTCTTTTTTGTCTAGGATGTGAATATCTTCTATCAAGTCCGTCTTTTTTAAACTCAAATACATCATATTTAGTAATATCTCTATTACCTAGATAATTCGCTCTTATAGAAGTTAGATTTAAATCTGGGTACATATATGAAGGTAGCTCCTCTGATACTAAATCATAACTTATACCCTTTAATGGAATATTATTCATTCCACTTACAATCTTTTCAACAGTTTGTAACCATTCCTCGTTATGATCAATATTAATTCCTAATGGATAATTCACTGCAAAATTCCCAACTGTTTCAAAATAAGCCTCGTTACCAAATTCTCTTCCATTCATTCTATGACTTATTACAATCCATGACTCTTTGTATTTCTTTTCTAACATCCTATATAATGGTGCCAATATAATAGAATATAAATTTGTTCTAAAATATTTTTTCGCCTTAGTTTGTAAGCTTAGAGTTTCTGATTTACTTAAAATAAATGTTTCTACTTCAGCAGATTCCTCGTTATTATCTCCTAAGTCAAAATCTTTATTAATCTTAAAAGAGTAACCTTCTGAAGGAAATTGATTTTTGTAATAGTTTATAAATTCTGATGAATTATTCTTTTTTTCTTCATTAATTTTTAAAATAAATTCTCTATATGATTTCTCTTTTATTATATTAATATCTTTAGCTCCAGATATTAGCTGACCATAGACTTCCCATATTCTCTTAAATAATATTTGATTTGATATAAGATCTGAAATAAGATGATGGCCTATTACAGAGATATCAAAAAGAGAATCATTTACTTTTATAATGACGACCTTCCAAAGCGGCCATCTATCAACCTCTAACTCTGCAATAATTTTATTAATTACCTCTTTAACTGCTACATCTCTTTCTTCCTCATTAATATGAGAGCCATCATAACAATCTGCTTCAACCTTTTGATCATCAGATAAAAATCTTTGAATCCACTTATTTTCTTGCTTTTCTAATACACTTCTTAGAGCATCGGTGCTATTAGTTACAATAGTCAAAGCTTTGTTAAACAAATCAAAATCTAACGGTTGTTTATATAAAAATCTTGTATATCCAGTCCATTGATATGGATAATCAAAATAATTTATTAAAAAGCTTTGTGCTGGTGATAAAGGAATTTCATTTGTTTCAAATTGGCTTTTCTTAAGATCTTTCGATTCTAATTTATCAGTACTTTTTATACCAATATTATCTCCATATATTTTATTCAAAGCCTTTCTATCAAGCTTACCATTAGGTGTTTTTGGCAATATAGACATCCATTCAAAACGATGTGGAATCATATAATAAGTAAGCTTCTTTGATATAAATTCTTTTAATTCATTATCATTTACTTCATTTCCTGAAATAAAAGCAATTAATTGTTTCTGTCCATCAGTATAATCAACTGCAATTACTGCAACTTCATTTACATCTGGGTGTGCTCCGAGTACAGCTTCAATTTCTCCAAGCTCAACTCTAAAACCTCTTATTTTCACCTGATTATCTATTCTCCCTAAATACTCATAACTTCCATCTGGTAGTTTTGTAGTTAAATCTCCTGTTCTATATAAATACTCCCCTGGGATTTCCTTGAATGGATTAGTTTTAAATGCTTCTTCTGTTTTTTCTTTATTATTTTTATATCCTTTTGCAAGTTGAATACCACCAATCCAAAGCTCACCTATTTGTCCTTCTGAAAGTTCATTCATATTTTCATCTAAATTTTTAATAAATACATTAGTAATCGGCTTTCCTATTGGAATTGTGTTCTCTCCATTTCCACCTGGTCTCTTGTCAATAATGTGACATGTAACATCAATAGATGCTTCTGTAGGTCCATAAAGATTTGCAAGACCTGTATTTAAACCATGTTTGTCTATCCATTTTTGAATTA
>Ga0302173_10000194_pt1 | contig 32829 bp, 21 predicted proteins | sample I_Fen_N3_1_FD_198785 | JGI IMG/M metagenome (GOLD analysis project Ga0302173, IMG submission 198785) | Peat permafrost microbial communities from Stordalen Mire near Abisko, Sweden - I_Fen_N3_1 | ecosystem: Environmental > Terrestrial > Soil > Wetlands > Permafrost | place: Sweden: Abisko... | reverse complement strand
ATCTTATAGTTTAGGAAAACTTTGCAAGTCGCTCGACATAACTTTAGAAAATCAGCACCGTGCTGGTGGAGATGCAGCGGCTACGGCTATATTGTTTTCGCGATTACTCATATGGGACGATGAAGGTTATATCGAACAAATGATCAAAAATACGGCACAAGATCAGCGTTTACCTCCTAACCTTCCACCAGAAGATTTTAATAATTTACCCGAAAAACCAGGTGTATATTATTTTTATAATGAGGTAAAAAAAGTAATCTATGTAGGAAAAGCTGTTAATATAAAAAAGCGTGTTGCTTCTCATTTTAGCGGACATAAAATTAATCCGCAAAGGCAACATTTCTTACGGGATATTTATTCGATTTCTTTTGAAGTTTGTGGCAACGAGTTAATGGCGCTCTTGTTAGAATGTACCGAAATTAAACACCTTTGGCCAACTTACAATAGAGCTTTAAAACGATTTGAACCAAAATTTGGATTGTACCAATACGAAGCACGCAACGGATATAAATATCTGGCTATTGGAAAACTTAACAAATTTCAGTCGTGTATTGAGCAGTTCAGCAGTTTACATGAAGCAACAAATATAATGCGAGGTCTGGCAGAACAATTTGAAATTGATCATAGATTTTGCAAATATTCAAAACCTCAAGAAGGAGAAATATTTCAAAATAATGATATAAAAGATTTGCCTAATGTTTTGCATCATAATGAACAAGTTGACAATGCTATTGATTTTTTATTAAACAACAGACCCACTTTTGCCATTATAGAAAAAGGAAGAACAGCCCACGAACGCAGTTGTATCTGGATAGAAAATGGTCATTTTTATGGTATGGGATATATCCCTTTGGATGTTGCGATTACTGATCCTTTAGAAGTAAAAAATTATGCTACGCCATATAAAAGCAATCAATACATTGAGCAGTTAATTTTTGCTTATGCAGAGAAAAATCCCCGAAAAGTTTTTTTCAATAAGAACTTATTAAAATCAGGAATATAAAACTAATCTAATTTTAAAAATAGAGCTATAAACTTAAAGTATTGACTTATGACACTATTTAGCGATACCGAATTATTTGCTACAGGTTTAAAAGGAAAAAAAATATTTGACCTCCCTGATGCAGAACTTATTTTAATCGATAACTTTTTTACCAAAGAAGAATCTGATCGATTTTATGAAAGATTACTTCATCAAACTAAATGGAGAGAATATGAAATGGAAATGTATGATAAAGTTGTTACCGCTCCTAGAATGATTTCCTGGTATGAAGATAAAGATAATGTTGGTGCAGATCAAAATGGTCCTGACTGGACTTATGAATTATTAACTATTAGAGGTCGAGTTGAAAGAGAAACTCAACTTGATTTTAATAGTTTATTGCTTAATTTATATCGAAACGGAAATGATGGCGTTGCCTGGCATAGCGATAAAGAACATAATTCAGGCCCAAATCCAATTATTGCTTCGGTAACTTTTGGAGAAACCAGAATGTTCAGGCTCCGTCATAAATTTAGAAAAGAGATTCCGCAGGTCGAAATTCCGCTTCATCACGGGTCTTTTTTATTAATGGCGGGGACAACAAATAGTTTCTGGCAACATCAGGTTCCTAAAACAGCCAAAAATGTTTTACCCAGAATTAATTTAACCTTTAGACGAACTAACCGAAGTGAATGATTTGTAAATCATTCTAAATGAGTTTTTTTTGACTTTGAAACGAAGAGGAAAATTCCTCCTCTAAAAGTTAAAATACTCAGTGTATGAACCTTTTATTAGGCAGAACCTATCTTTTTTACTACTTTTGCAACCTTTTTTTACATATACATTACCACAATGGCTCACTCAAACAATGATTTATTGCGTTTTTTAGATGCGCAAAACAAACTTTATCTTACTGCTCTTTCTGAAATCAAAAAAGGAAAAAAAGAAACACACTGGATGTGGTTCATTTTCCCACAGATTAAAGGATTAGGCAAGAGCGATACTGCAAATTATTATGCCATTAATGATCTAAAAGAAGCTACTGAATTCTTGGAACATCCTATTTTAGGAAAACATCTTATTGAAATTTCTGAGTTATTTTTAACTTTTAAAAGAAAATCAGCAGATGGCATTCTAGGAGATTTAGACGCACGAAAATTGCGTTCTTCAATGACTCTTTTCTCTTTGGTAGAAAACACAAATCCTGTATTTCAAGAAATACTAGATGCTTTTTTCTCTGGAGAAACAGATTCTCTTACATTGTCTATTATTAATTCAACTATAAAATCTTCTGTAGAAACTGAAATGGTATAATTTCCATTCACAATTCATTAGATTTTTTCAATTTAAGAAACACTACATTTTTGCTTTTGCAATGGGTAGTGTTTTTTTTATTTCCAAACTTTAACGCTAAGGTTCTATAAAAATAATATTATTCGTTTTAGCCCAAAAAATTGCAAGACCTTAAAAGCTGTTGTTTCTTTATAATTAAATTCTATATTCGCATTTCTAAAAATTAAACGCCTAACCTAAACCAAAGAAATAATGAACGAAAAAATTAAAGTCCTTAAAGTTGTCCATCTTGCTATTTGCGCCGGAACAATCATTGTCTATTTCATATTAGGACAAAACTCAATTGAAAATTTAAAAATTCCCACTATTGATTCTACCTCAATTGTATATTTGGCTATTCCTGTTTTAGCATTTGGTTTAAGCAACTTTTTATTCAAATTACGACTAAAGCAAATTGACCCTAAATTAAAACCAGAAGAAAAATTACCTCTTTACCAAGCTGCATCAATTACACGATGGGCAATTCTTGAAGGGAGTGTTTTTGTTATACTATTCCTAAAACCTGATTTTATAATCTTTGGGATACTTATCGTATTGTATCTTGTCTTTTTAAGACCAACAGAAGAGCGAATAAATAATGATTTGAGTAACTAAACTCATTATTACGCCTAAGAACTATAATGACCAAACAAGCTTACATTAATTTTTATCACTCAACATAAATCACAAAAAATGCCTTGCTAAAAACAAGGCATTTTTCTTTATTTAAAAAACTTAGAAGCTTAGTACGTCTTTTAAGATTCATTCGGTTTCGTCAAGTAATATATCGGAATTCCACTTAGCATAATTAATACTCCCCAACCACAAGTTGAGAATTTTGTCCATAATAACGAAATACAAATTGCTGTTGCAATAACAATGTACAACATTGGTAAAAACGGATAACCAAACGCCTTGTACGGTCTTTCTGCATCAGGCATTTTTTTGCGTAAAATGAAAATTCCGTAAATCGTCAAAATGTAAAAAATCAAAACTATGATAATTACAAAATCTAATAAATCTCCATATTTCCCAGTCAAACATAAAGCCGAAGCCCAAATACATTGCGCCCAAAGTGCCCAGGCAGGAACACTAGATTGGTTTAAAACAGCGGCTTTTTTAAAGAATAAGCCATCTTTTGCCATCGTATAATATACTCTTGCACCTGCCATAATTAATCCGTTGTTACAGGCAAAAGTCGAAATCATAATCATAATCGCTATAATCAAAGTTCCAATATTTCCAAAAATATATTGTGAAGCCACAACTGCTACTCTATCTGATTTTGCAGTTGCAATTTCATCAAACGGAATTACTGCCAAGTACATCAGATTTGTTAAAATATAAATAATTGTTACAATAAAAGTTCCTAGAAATAAACTGAAACCAACATTGCGTTTTGGATTCTTAATCTCGCCCGCTATAAACGTTACACCGTTCCATGCATCACTTGAAAATAATGATCCAACCATTGCTGCCGAAATTCCGCTAATAAGAGCTGTTCCGCTAATTGGTAACCATGAGCCACTCTCTTTGTTAAAAGAACGTGTTGTCCAGGCATCAGCCCAGTTAGCATCCCAAATCGAAGCTTTTGCTGCCAGTGTCAATCCAAAAACGATTAACCCCAACAAAGACAAGATTTTTATAATTGTTAAAATTGTCTGCAAAATTTTACCATCTTTTACACCACGACTATTAATATATGTAAGTAAAATAATAGTGCAAATCGATACAATCTGCGCTGCATTGAGTTTAAAAGAACCCAATTCCCAAAGTATATTTTCGTCACTTAATGGTTCATAGAGATAAGCGGCAAACTTTGAGAAAGCAACTCCAACCGCAGCAATTGTTCCTGTTTGAATTACTGCAAAAAAACTCCAGCCATACAAAAAAGCAATTAATTTATTGTAAGCTTCTTTTAGATAAACATACTGCCCGCCAGCTTTTGGAAACATCGCGCTTAGCTCTCCATAACTCACTGCGGCTATAATAGTAATTAATCCTGAAATAAGCCAGATTAGTGTTAACCAACCCGCAGAACCAACTTGTCTGGCGATATCGGCACTCACGATAAAGATTCCGGAGCCAATCATAGAACCTACAACAAGCATGGTTCCATCTAGTAATCCGAGTTCTCTTTTAAAATTTTCTTGGTCGTTTTCTTGCATGGTTTTGGTTTTTGGTTGGTTAAAGATATACTTTTTTCTGAAACTCTAATTCTTGAAATTCTAAATTATAAAAGAGTAAATTCTGAGAACGGAAATTGAAATTGCAAAACAATAATTCTATATCTTCGAATCCTATTTAAAAAAAGGATAATGAACCTAAATCTTTTCCCAAACGAAACTTCAATCTTTGAATCCAAATATACTTCTTTGGAAATAACTCAACATTTAAAAGAAAACACTTTCGAAGGAACTATTAGTAGTACAGCACATAAAACAAATAAAAATTTTATTGGAGAAGTTGATAAATATAGATTTAAAATTATCTCTTCTTACCCCAAAACTGCAATGTTTTGCGTTTTTGAAGGCAAAATTGACGAATCAACACCAACTCGAATCATGTTAACCAAAAAATTTCATTCTGCTTTTAAATGGCTTTTTATAATGTGGTTTTTAGGATTAACTACTGTCATTTTTATATCTCCCAACAAAACAATGGAACAAAAAATTACAGAGGCTATTGTGTTTGCCATTGTCGCATTTTTTGTTCGTTATTTCGTCGTAAAATTACTCTTTAGAAAATCTGAAGAAATCGGTACAGAAGCTTTGGAAGACCTTTTAAAACTAAAAGAAATTCTATAATTTTTTTAGCCATTTACGGCTTCCCGTACTAGAATAGCCCTTCAACTATTTATATTTGAAACATTAAAAATTTGTTCTTCTTAGACATAAAATAAAGTTTTAACTTAAACCTTAATCCAACTAATAATCCTTTAATCTGTTTAAATATGAAAAAAGCATTACTTTTTATTTTGTTGTTCAGTATAAACTCTTATTCTCAAAAAGATCTAAACAAAAAAATTATCACTGTAGTTAATGAAGGTAAAAGTTTATACAAATCCGAAATGGCTTCGTGGTACGGAACTGATTTATTTATTGAGCAATATAAAAATCAAGAAAATATTGGCGGTTACTTTTCTTATTCAGAAGGCGAAAATGCAAAATGTATATTCTTTTCAAAAAGTGAAAATCCAACAGTTATTGGTACAATAATCTTTGACAAAACTTATAACACTAAGACAGCAAAATTAGAATTAGAAGAAAGAAACTTTTCGAAAAATGAAAATGATCTATATATAATACGTTCAAAGGCAATGAACGCTATAAAATCTGACACCATTTTTAAGCACTATAAAAATTCAAATCTTAATTTAATTCCGTTAATTTCGAATAACGAAAAAAAGGTTTACGTTTTAACTGGACCAACCAAAAGTGGGGTTGTAATTTATGGAAATGACTATTTATTAACATTTAATAACGAAAACGAATTAAAAAGCACCAAACAATTACATGCCAATATTATACCTGTAAATTATGGTGATGACAAAAACATATCAGTAGCTGCCATGCATAGTCATTTACCAGAAACTGGCGAATTAATAACCGCTACTGACATTTGCACTACAATGCTCTACGAAAAATTTACGGGCTGGCAAACTGTCTATGTAATGTCTAAAGAATACGTCTCGATATGGAATTGTAAAACTGATGAGCTTAACGTTATGAAAAAAGAGGCTTTTGAAAAAATTAGCAAATAATACTATGTTTGATTATGTTCGCTTAAACAAAAAACGATAGTATTCTAAACCTTCTTATTCTTCCTTTAGTACAAACAAAATCATGGTACAAAAATCTAAATCAATCACAAAAAAAGACTCAACCACATGATTTACAATAAGTTTGTCTTTTGTATTAATTAAGAACAGATAATACATTATTTTTTGTTAAATTTGAAATAATAGCCAATCAGTCATAAAAAATCGAAATAATTCATTAACAATTGTTTAGGTTTTTTTATTAATACACATCACAATTGCCCCAAACGATTGTAAGTGCAAAATGATTCCCAAAGAAGGACTTTTATGAGGCATTAAATTATTAACCTACAATTCTGAAAATTATGCCTCAAAGATTATTTTTTAAAAATTTTCGTCTTCCCAATGTTTTTATTCTATTATTAATTGTATTATTTTCCTGCGCATTACTAATTTGCATTAATTTTTTTACCATAAAAATACTTTCCGCAAGTAGAGCATATGTTAATGGCGAATCTCATTATTCCAAGGGACAAAAAGATGCCTCTCGTCATCTCATTACCTACCTATATACCAAAAATCCCAGCCAATGGAAAAAGTACATTGAGAATCTAAAAATCCCTCAAGGTGATGGTATCGCTCGTAAAACACTTTTAAAAGTTGGCGATAACGAAGTAGCCCGAATTGGTTTTACTGCCGGTCGTAATCATGAAGACGACCTGGATGATCTTGTTTGGTTATTTGTAAATTTTAAAGAGGTTTCATTCTTCGCTAAAGCAATTAAAGAGTGGGAACAAGCTGATGATTTAATTAATGAATTATTTATTGTAGGAACACAGATAAATGCAAAAATTCAGCTTAATACATTCACACCTTCAGATCAACAAAAATTTATAGTTAAAATTAGCAACATCAGCGACAAACTGACAATTAATGAGCGTAACTTCTCCAACACTTTGGGCGAAGGAACCCGAAAAATTAAGAACTTATTAATTATAACGAATGTCATTTTTGTCTTAATTATTATTCTAAGTGTTTGCACTTATTATTTTATAATGGTAAAACGTTTGCTAGTTTCAAAAAAAGAAATTGAGGTTAAAAATGAGGATTTAGTATTGGTTAATCGGGAATTAGACCGTTTTGTTTATAGTGCATCTCATGATTTAAGATCACCTATAACTTCATTAAAAGGTTTAATCGAAATCACTCAACTAGAAGATGATGTAAATCAAATCAAAGATTATTTAGACTTAATGCATCAAAGTCTCGCCAAACAAGATCAATTTATAAATGACATTATTGATTATTCTAAAAACAAACGAAAACAAATCGTTATACAACCTGTAAGCCTGCGCAAATTATTTGACGAAGCTATCTCCCAATTAATACATATCGAAAATGCAAACAGAATAAGTTTTAAGCAAGAAATATTGATTGACGAAATTCATAGCGACGCATTACGTTTAAAAATAATTATTGGTAATCTAATTTCTAACGCGATAAAATATGCCGACACGAGCAAACTAGAAATGTTCATTAACATTAAAACATTTAATGCCGATGGTGCCTACAAAATTGAAGTTGCCGATAATGGAATTGGAATTAATGAAGAATATAAGGATTCTATTTTTGAGATGTACTTTGGAACGAACAAAAATAAAGGTTCAGGATTGGGTTTATATATTGTAAAAGAAGCCGTAGAAAACATTAAAGGAAACATAACTGTAGTATCTGAAAAAACTATTGGAAGCAAATTCATCGTAACAATCCCAAATATACATGGAGTTTAAAGAAACTTTTTTATTAATTGAAGATAATCTAATTGATCAACTTGTTATCAAACAATTATTTAAAAAGGTACTTAAGATTGATCAGATTGCCATTGCAAATAACGGAAAAGAAGGAATTGAATGGATTACAGAAAATAAAAATAAGCAATCCTTAATTATTCTATTGGATATTCAGATGCCAATAATGAACGGATTTGAGTTTTTAGAAACCTACGATAAATTAAAAAATGAATTAAAAAAAGATACTCAGATTTTTATTCTCTCTTCAACTCTGGATCCTGATGAAATCGACATAATTAATAGTAATAATTATATTACAGGATTTTTAAATAAGCCTTTCCCTATTGAAGAATTTAAAATTATACTAATGCAAAAGTAATAGCTTATTCTAAAACACGATTTACTTGTGTGAAAGCTCTTTGATAATAAGGCTCTTTAGTAGAAGAAATCATTACACCACCGTGTGTAGAGGAATGAACAAATTTAATTTCACCATCAACAACTTCGACCACCATTCCAACATGATTGATTTGGCGTCTTCCATTTGTTTTAAAGAAGATTAAATCTCCTTTTTGCGCTTCTTCTGTCCCTACTTTTGTTCCCACTCGAGATTGTTCTATTGAGCTTCTTGGTAATCTTATGTCAAAATTACTAAAAGTACAAATCATTAATCCTGAACAATCAAAACCAGCTTTTGAGGTTCCGCCAGACCTGTAGCGAGTACCAATATTTTCAGTAGCATTTACAATTAATTGATTCACTAAATCAGAATGATTGCTAACTCTAAAGACTGTAGTTGTATCTTTTTTCACTTCCGAATTATCAGCAACTTGCGTTGATACTGACAAACCTTCATTAGTTTGAGGAATTGTTATGGAAGCTGAAGCTGCATCAGCCTTTTCTTTTGTAGTATTTATTTTTAAAAGATAACCAACTGGTAACTTTCCTTTAATAAATGGATTTTGTCGTTCCAGTTCAGCAACCGTTAATCCATATCTTTTTGCAATTGCATATTTTGTTTCTTTTGGCTGCACCTCTACAACTACATCAACCTTTTTCGCAGATTCATTTCTGCTTTTTACATCATCTGTTTTGGTAATGATTTCTGGAGCTACATCTGTTTTCTCATTGATTTGAAATTGAGATGCAATAGCAGTGTCATTTGTTTCCTGATTTGCTTTTTCTTTAGAAGTTCTAATTTTTAAAACGTAACCAACTGGCAACTTCTTCTTAATAAATGGGTTTTGCCGCTCGAGTTCTGCAACTGTTATTCCATATTTTTTTGCAATAAGATATTTTGTTTCTTTTGGCTTTACCTCAACAACAACTTCAACATCTGTTGAGGGAATTATTTCCGGCTTCTCTATTTTTTGATTTTTATTTATTTTTTCAGTTGCCGCGATAGCATTAGAAGGAATATTAAGCTTCTGTCCTATTTTTAAATCTTCATTTTCAATCGACGGATTTGCCTTTTTTAATTCTTCAACAGAGATATTATATTTTTTTGAGATTACCCAAAGATTTTCTTTTTCGATTACTTCATGCTGACCTGAACTAACAACTGCTACTCTATTTGAATTTGCAGTAGTTTCAGTTTTCTTTTCACTTTTCTTTTCAATATTTTTGATATTGTTATTCGGGATTAATAAAACCGAATTTAATTTTAAAACTTTAGGCGCATTAGGATTTGCTTCTGTAATATCTTTAATTTTAACTCCGTATTTTTTTGCAATAATAGAAAGATTCTCCCCATTTGAGATTTTGTGTTTCGTGAATTTTTCTTGAGAAAAAACACCTGCACTAAAAAAAAACAAAACTATTATTAACCTAAAAACCATTATTTATTACATTTTAATACTTTATTATTCTTTTTTTGACTTTATTCTTTAGTTTTAAACTCAAAAAAACCAACTATATTACTGAATAAGCGAATTTAACTTTTTAAAGTAAAAAATCCACGTTTTTTAACAACTAATTTGGTTCAAATTAACAAAATCGGCATAGAAATTGAGCCAACTAACTGAAATTATGCCCCTTACAAAAGAGAGCATTTTATTCTAGCCAAAAACCAACTTTAAACCGAATATATTGTGAAAAAATTACTTTTATTTTTCGTTGTGTCCCCTTTACTTTCAATCGCTCAGAACATAAATGGCACTATAGTTTCGCAGAAAAAAAATCTTCCAATTGAAAACACCAATGTGTTTGCATTATCGAGCAAAGTTGGCACCATAACGAATCAACAAGGTCAATTTTCTTTAAAACTCTTTCCAAAATTCAAAGAGGACGAAATACTAGAATTTTCCCACATTGGTTATATTACTGCACGCTTTTCTTTAAGCTATTTAGTAAAGCAAAACTATAAGATTTTCCTTGAAGAAGAAGTTCAAAATTTATCAGGTGTAACGATTACGACCAACCATAAATTGAACTTAAAAATTCCATACAACAAGTTAACTCCTATAAAACGCGATCTATACTCCTTTGGGTCTTTCTTAAAAGATGGCAAAATCTATATTATTGGTGGCGACGCTACTTATGAGGTTGATCGACTGGAACAAATGCGATCAACAAGAGCAGATTTTACTTTAATGAACTACTTGGAATCTTATCAAGAGAGTTATACTCTTTCGTACTATAGACGAGATTTTTCTATTTATGACATTAAAACAGATAGTTGGGAATACCCTAAACTTGAATCAAAATTAAAAAAAAGAGCTCATCACAATATTCATTACTACAATAATTCGATTTATGTTTTGGGTGGAAAAGGAGTTATGCAAAATAAAAAAAGCAGTTGGGAATACTTGCAAAACCAAAACGAAGTTCTTGATCTTAACAACAAAACCATTAAAATTGATTATGCCAATCCGCACCAGGCTTCTGATTTTGCCTCTTTTACCTACAAGGATAATATTATTGTAATGGGAGGCTCGGTAAAATCTACTGAAAGTGGTGTAAAGGATTTTACCAACAAGGTACACTTGTACAATATTACTTCTGGATATTGGTATGAACTGGGAAATATGCCTACGGCTAAAGAAACTTCGGGAATTGTGATAGAAGATAAAATTTATCTAATTGGTGGAGATGATGGAAAACCTGTATCTAAAATCGAAACTTTTGATTTAAATACACAAGAATGGCAAACGGAAGGCGAATTGTTTTACGGTTTAGAAAAACCTGCCGTAGCCTATCATGAAAATATGATTTACATATATGAAGATCGACTACTATATACTTATGACCTAAAAACAAAACAGCTTAAAGAATACGAAACTGAGTTAGCCATAAAGTATGCGTCGATGTATTTTGACGATAACAAACTTTACATTTTAGGAGGTCGCACTGAAAACAAATATGCTAAAACTCCTTCATCAAATGTTTTTAGTATTGACATTACCGAATTTAAAAATACGAGACCTACCAGAATTAAAACTCTGTTTAAAGAATTAAATATAGCCAAGCTCAATTAAAAGGCTTTTAATACTTTTATTTTTTTTAATAAAAGAGATAGCTGATAGCCCGAAATAGCTCAAAATAAAAAAACGCCCTGTTTTCACAGAGCGTTCTTCTTTATTTAATTCTTAGATATTAAGCTTTTCCAGCAGCAATTAAATTTAATGCTGAACCTGCAACAAACCAGCCTATTTGACCTGCGTTGTAAGTATGGTTCGCTAAAATAACATCTTTTGTCCCATTTGCGTGAACAAACTCTAATGTTAATGGTTTTCCCGGAGCAAAATCTACTAAATCAAGGAAATTGATTGTATCATCTTCTTGGATTTTATCATAATCGGCCTCGTTAGCGAATGTTAATCCTAAAAGACCTTGTTTTTTAAGATTTGTTTCGTGAATACGAGCAAAAGATTTTACTAATACCGCTTTAACTCCTAAGAAACGTGGTTCCATCGCTGCGTGCTCACGAGAAGATCCTTCTCCATAATTGTGATCTCCTACAACGATAGAAGGAACTCCAGCTGCTTTATAGGCACGCGCTACAGCAGGAACTGCATCATAAGTGCCTGTTAATTGATTTTTTACAGAATTTGTTTTTTGGTTAAATGCATTTACCGCACCAATCAACATATTGTTTGAAATATTATCTAAGTGTCCACGGAAACGCAACCACGGTCCAGCCATAGAAATATGGTCAGTAGTACATTTTCCAAACGCTTTGATCAATAATTTTGCACCTGTAATATTTTTACCATCCCAAGCATCAAACGGAGCTAATAATTGTAAACGCTCTGATGTTGGACTTACCACAACCTGAACTCCAGAACCGTCTTCAGCCGGAACTTGAAATCCTGGATCTTTAACATCAAATCCTTTTGGAGGCAATTCGTCTCCGGTAGGCTCATCTAACATTACTTCTTCGCCATCTTCATTAATTAAAGTGTCTGTTAATGGGTTGAAACCTAAATCTCCAGCAATAGCCATAGCGGTAACCAATTCCGGAGAACCAACGAATGCAAGTGTATTTGGGTTACCATCGGCACGTTTTGAGAAGTTACGGTTGAATGAGTGAACGATTGTATTTCTTTCTTCTGTCCCACATACCAATACATGGTCCACAAGCATTAGCAAAAACGGTTGCTCCAATTTTATGGAATGTATCAATAAATCCATCGCGCTCGATTGTATAACGAACAACCTCTGAACCCGGAGTAATTGTAAATTGTGATTTTGTTTTTAAATTCTTAGCGCTTACTTGTCTGGCTAAAGAAGCTGCACGGGAAATATCTTCGTAAGAAGAGTTGGTACATGAACCTATTAAACCTACCTGAATTTGTAATGGCCAGTTGTTTTTAATCGCCGTTTCTTTCATTTTAGAAATTGGAGTAGCTAAATCCGGCGTAAAAGGTCCGTTTAAGTGTGGCTCTAATTCTGTTAAGTTGATTTCGATAACCTGATCAAAGTATTGCTCAGGATTAGCATAAACTTCTGGATCTCCAGTTAAATATGAAGCTACTTTATCTGCAGCATCTGCAACATCTGCTCTATTAGTAGAACGCAGGTAACGTCCCATAGAAGCATCGTAACCAAAAGTCGAAGTTGTAGCTCCAATCTCGGCACCCATGTTACAAATCGTTCCTTTTCCTGTACAAGACATAGAAGTTGCCCCTTCTCCAAAATATTCAACAATTGCTCCTGTTCCACCTTTTACAGTCAAAATACCAGCAACTTTAAGAATAACATCTTTAGGAGCTGTCCAACCTGATAATTTACCCGTTAATTTTACTCCAATTAATTTAGGAAATTTAAGCTCCCATGCCATTCCTGACATAACATCTACAGCATCTGCTCCACCAACACCAATAGCTACCATTCCTAAACCACCTGCATTTACAGTGTGAGAATCAGTACCAATCATCATTCCACCAGGGAAAGCATAATTTTCAAGTACTACTTGGTGAATAATTCCTGCCCCTGGTTTCCAGAAACCAATTCCGTATTTATTAGAAACTGACGACAAGAAGTCGAAAACTTCATTACTTTGTGTCTTTGCCCTTGCCAAATCTGTTTCAGCATCTACTTTTGCCTGAATCAAGTGATCACAGTGAACCGTTGTAGGAACTGCTACCTTTGACTTACCTGCATGCATAAATTGCAATAATGCCATTTGAGCAGTTGCATCTTGACAAGCTACACGATCTGGTGCAAAATCAACATAATCAACTCCTCTTCCAAACGCCTTTGTTGGATTTCCATCCCACAGGTGATTGTATAAAATTTTCTCTGTTAATGTAAGGGGACGACCAACAATCTCGCGCGCTTTATCAACACGGCTTGGCATGTTCTCATACACTTTTTTAATCATTTCAATATCAAAAGCCATAAGTATAATTGTTTTTGTTTTTTTATTTTGAACATACCAAGTTACAAAAAATAGAACAGGTAGAAAAGAAAAAGCCTGAGTTTATCAACTCAGGCTTTTTATATATAATGATTATAACTAATCGTAAATTACATTACTAACAGTTTGTGAGAAGGTGCAAACCTAGTTAGGCTAATACCATCTACTGCAGCTGTATATTCAGCAAGTGTAGGAGTTCTACCCAAAATTGTAGATAAAACAACAACTGGTGTAGAAGAAAGTAATGACTCTCCTTTTTTACCTTCTGTATCTTCTACAACTCTTCCTTGAAAAAGACGTGTAGAAGTTGCCATTACAGTATCTCCTTTTGCCGCTTTTTCCTGGTTCCCCATACAAAGGTTACAACCTGGACGCTCTAAATACAACATGTTTTCGTATTCTGTACGTGCCGCTCCTTTTGGCGCGCTATCGTTAAACTCGAAACCAGAGTATTTTTGTAAAACTTCCCAGTCACCTTCAGCTTTAAGCTCATCTACAATATTATATGTAGGCGGCGCTACTACTAATGGCGCTTTAAATTCAACTTTACCGTGTTGCTCTTCGATATTTTTTAGCATTTGAGCTAAAATTTTCATATCTCCTTTGTGAACCATACAAGAACCAATAAATCCAAGATCTACTTTTTTATCTCCTCCGTAGAAAGATAAAGGTCTAATAGTATCATGAGTATATCTTTTAGAAACATCAGCATTATTTACGTCTGGATCTGCAATCATAGGCTCGATAATTTGATCAAGATCTACAACAACTTCAGCATAATATTTCGCATTTGCATCTGGAGTTAAGGCTGGCTTTTCCGCCGATTTAATCTCTGCAATTCTCTTATCTGCTTTGTTGATCAATCCTTGAAGAACTTGTTTCTCATTGTCCATTCCTTTGTCGATCATGATCTGGATTCTACCTTTTGCAATCTCTAGAGATTCAATTAAAGTATCATCTTCAGAAATACAGATAGAAGCTTTTGCTTTCATCTCTGCAGTCCAGTCTGTAAATGTAAATGCCTGATCCGCTGTAAGAGTACCAATGTGAACCTCGATAATTCTACCTTGGAATACATTTTCACCACCAAACTTCTTAAGCATTTGAGCTTGTGTAGCATGAACCACATCACGGAAGTCCATGTAATCTTTCATCTCTCCTTTAAAAGTCACTTTTACTGACTCAGGAATTGGCATTGAAGCCTCTCCTGTAGCAAGTGCAAGCGCAACTGTTCCAGAGTCTGCTCCAAAAGCAACACCTTTTGACATTCTTGTATGAGAGTCACCACCAATAATGATAGCCCACTCATCGATAGTAATATCATTAAGTACTTTATGAATTACATCGGTCATTGCGTGGTAAACTCCTTTAGGGTCACGCGCAGTGATTAAACCGAATTCGTTCATGAATTTCATCAATTTTGGAATATTTGCCTGAGCTTTTTTATCCCATACTGAAGCAGTGTGACATCCAGATTGGTATGCACCGTCAACGATTGGCGAAATTACTGTAGCCGCCATAGATTCTAATTCCTGAGCAGTCATAAGACCAGTCGTGTCTTGAGAACCTACAATGTTTACTTCTACACGAACGTCTGAACCTGCGTGTAAAACTTTACCAGGAGCAATTCCAACAGTATTTTTGTTGAAGATTTTTTCTACCGCTGTAAGTCCTTGCCCTTCAAGAGAAATCTCTTTTGATGGAGCAAATACAAGCGGAGCTTCGACATCTAAAATTTTTGCTGCTAATGTTTGAAGCTTTTTACCAAATACAATTGCATATGATCCTCCAGCTTTTATAAATTCCATTTTCTGAGGCGTAAATGCCTTAGAAATATCTATTAACTCTTTGTCACCATTATAAAGTTTCTTAGTCTTTGTATTGATCGTCAATACAGTACCTGTAGCAACAGAATATGTTTCTTCAAGAACAGGGTCACCGCTTTCATTACGAACAACATTACCCTCTGCATCTAATTTTTTAACCCAGTTTTTAAGGTCCAAACCAATACCACCAGTAACATCAACAGTTGTTAGGAAGATTGGAGAAATACCATTTGTACCTCCTACAATTGGAGCAATGTTTACGAATGGAATGTATGGACTTGCTTGTTTACCACTCCAAAGCGCCACGTTGTTTACACCTGACATTCTTGAAGATCCAACACCCATTGTACCTTTTTCTGCAATTAACATTACACTTTTGTCTGGATGTTGTGCTTGTAATGCCTTAATTTCTTGCTGTGCCTGAGGCGTAATCATACATTGCCCATGAAGTTCACGGTCTGAACGTGAGTGAGCTTGATTACCCGGAGAAAGTAAATCTGTAGAAATATCTCCCTCTCCAGCAATAAAAGTAACTACTTTAATTTCTTCAACTACTTCTGGCAGTTTTGTAAAAAATTCTGCTTGTGCATAGCTTTCAAGAATCTCTCTAGCTATTGCGTTATCATTTTTAAATGCTTCTTTTAAACGATCTGTATCTGCCTCATAAAGATAAACTTGTGTTTTAAGTACATCTGCCGCTTGTTGTGCAATAGCAGCATCATTACCTAAAGCTAAATCTAACAATACTTCGATAGATGGCCCACCTTTCATGTGTGATAATAACTCAAACGCAAAAGCAGGGGTAATTTCTTTTACTACAGATTCTCCAAGAATAATTTCCTTTAGAAACTTAGCTTTTTCACCAGCAGCACTTGTAGTTCCTGGTATAGTATTATAAATAAAATACTTAATCGAATCTTCTCTATATTCGTTACCTAAATCTTTAATCTGTGCAATGATTTCACTTAATAATTCAGCTCCATCAATTGGCTTCGGGTGAAGTCCCTGATTTTTTCTTTCTTCAATTTCTTGGATATAATCCTGATAAATATTCATAATAAAGGCAGATTTATTTTTTTACGCAAATTTAAGCATTAATGACGATAATTAAAAATTATATAACAGAACTCACCTTTTCAAAAATTATTATTGCTAAAAAACGATTTTGACTGCTTGTTTTTATCAAAATATCAATTTTGTATTAAAAAAATGAATTATTGATATTTAAAAATCTTTTCTTTAACAAAGTCGAAATTTAATGTTATATCAGAAGTGAGATTTTACCTCTATTTTACCAAAGAACCTTTCTAAATTAGCAATTATAACGTTATAGTTAGCTTTTAATCTTCTCGTTTTACTTCCACTCGCCAAAGTTCATCCCACTAAAAAATATGTCTAAAAAAACTTGTATTTCAAATTTTCTTATAACTTTGCAATTCAAAGTACTTTTAAATAAATACAACTATGAAAAACAAATTAGATATTTTTAAAAATTACACTCAAAAAACCGGAGTCACAATTAGTTTAGCAGTAGCCACCTTTAGTACTATCCTACTAATAAGCTCTCTTTTTTGCAAAAAAATGTTTTTTTACAATTTCGAGTCAATTGTAATCATAAGCTTGGTGATTGAATTTATTTATGGAGCCAGCCTTTCCTTTATGATTCTGAGGGATAAAGAACGATACATTCACTTAACTCCATTTTTGATTTTGAACTGGTTTATTGGATGTTTTTGCTTAAATATTTTCATTCCTGTTTTCAATGATTTACCAATTTGGGTTTATTTCGCAACGTTGGCCTTTTGCTTATCTAATTTTTTCATTTATAGAAATTCAGAAGACGAATACAACATTTCGATTCCGCTTTTCATAAACGGTTTGTCCTTTACAATCATTTTATATTTTGCAATTTTTTTAATTCCAATAATACCCGTTTCATTTGCTGCAATACTAGCTTTAGGAATGGGCTTTTATGGATTAGTTCCGGCAATAGTAATAATTATTCACTCTTTAACAATCGTTAGGCATTTATCTCAAAACAGAAATTATTTCCTTTCATTTAGCGCAGGATTCTTAATTGTATTAGTCGGATTGACAATATTCACCATTGGTTTAAGTCTCGAAAGCAATAAAATTGCCAAAGTCAATGCTTTAAACTCTTTTAGCAGCGATAGTGATTTACCTAACCATATAGCAATTTCGCAAAACTTAAAACCTAACTTTTTTAATGAAATTCTCTTAAAAAAAGGTATTGTTTATGTTCCGCTGCACGATATATTCACACTTGGAGGATTTGATTCTTTCGGAACAAAACAATTCAATGAAAGAAAAACTCACAATCCTTTTATAGCAATTGCCTATTTATTTTGTCACGATCTTGATTTAAGCAGTGATGAACGTATAAATATTTTGAAATCAAATTTTGATAAAAGATTAGAAACCGAAGAGCAACTTTGGAGCGGTGAGGATTTAGTTACCAAAAGCATCAAAGAAGATGTAAAAATTTATGCAGATGCTCGTTTAGCTTATACCGAAATCACGATGCAGATTGCAAGTACTAAAGATTCGTCGCTAGACAAAGAAGCGATTTACTCTTTTCAGTTACCGGAAGGCTCTGTTGCAACTTCTCTATCATTATGGGTTAATGGAATCGAACGAAAAGGAGTCTTAACAACTAAGGAAAAAGCTCAGGCTGCTTACAAGCAAATTGTTGGAGTCGAAAGTCGTGATCCTTCTTTAATGCAATGGAAAGAAGGAAACAAAGTCGTAGTGCGAGTTTTTCCAATCAATTTTAAAACTCCAAGAACTTTTAAATGCGGTTTTACAACTCCTTTGCAAGTCGAAGACAATGAAATGAAGTATAAAAGTCTTTCTATAAAAGGACCAAACATTTCAAACGCCGAAACTATTTCAAGAATTGAAACTGTGGGGAATGTAAAAATAAAAACCAGTAAAGATTTCGAACTTACCAAACACTATTATATTAACCAATCTGAAGGATTAGACGATTGGGAAGCTTTTGTACCATTAACAAAAAATACAAAATCAAATTCGTTTGCTTGGAAAGACAAAGTTTATGAAATAAGAGACATCAGTAAATCAGTGGTTCCTTTTAAGCCTTCAGAAATCATTTTAGATTTAAACAGCAGTTGGACAATCAAACAAATTGAATCTTTTGTCAACCTGAACAAAAAGAATGTGTTTGTTTTTTTAAACGGCAAAAAAACAGCTATTACTAAAGAAAACCTAAGAGCTATTGAATTGGATTTTGAAGATTTACAATATTCTTTATTACCTCTTTATAAAATAGCGCCAAATAGTTTGATCGTTACAAAATGCGGAACATTTTCGGCCAATTTTGAAGAGCTTGAAGATTCTGATTATCTAAAAAAAATAAAAACGGAGACCAAACAACGAAACCTAAAAGTATTCAATATCTCTTCAGATATTAATCCATTTTGGCAAACGGCGAAGGAACAGAAATATGTAGATTATTTTCAGACCAGTATTACAGAATGCTTGAAATTAATCGACCAAAATCAATTTATACTGTACAAAACCGAGAAAAATGCAGTTAACATTGAACCTGCTCATATCTCGATTACTGAAAATCTAAAAACGGACTCTCTTAAAAGCAAAGGACCAGATCATATTTATAGAATGTATGCTTTTGGAAAAGTTCTGGAGGAACAAGTTAAAATACAAAATGACACTTTAGCAAATAATCAATATGTTGATTTAGCCAAAGATGCCAACATTGTTACACCTATTTCATCTCTCATTGTTTTGGAAACTGACGAAGATTACAAAAACAACGGAATCGAGAAAAACGTCAATACCTTAGGAAATGCATCAATCAACAATGACGGAGCGGTGCCGGAACCACACGAATGGTTATTAATTATTATTGGTTCTACAATTCTGTTTTTCTATTATCGAAAATCAAAACAAACTATTTAATGCATAACTTCATTATTCAACATTCTAAAAAGATCGCTATAATTATTTTAGGTTGCCTTCTGGCAATCAACTATACTATTATAGCTAACGGAATTAATAGTAATCTTTTTGGAATTTTATTTTCGATACTATTATTTCTAATTGGAGGTAGAAAAACTTCCTTTAATATGAATTACCCACTTATGGGATTAATTTTTCTATTAGAATTTATCAGTTTTCGTTTGCACACCAAATCCATACATTTCCTGGCTTTATCACTATTTGTCTGTTTTGTATATTATAGTTTTACACAAAGATTTTCGTTTATTGCTTTTATCTGTATTCTGTTATTCTCCTCGCTCTTTAATACGTTTTTTGATTATCTAACAGTAGAGATTAAGCAAACCCTTTGTTATAGCGTTTATTTAACTTTGAAAAACTTTATTCACTTTGATAAAATTGAAGGCGTAAATTTTTACATCAATAATGCAAAAATCACAATAGATACTGCCTGTATGGGATTGTCTATGTTTAAAACCGGTTTGCTTGCCGGTGCTTTTTTATTAGCTCTCGAAGAACGAAAACAACAAAAATACTTCAACATTAAACAAATTTTATTGTTTTGCATTTTCGTCATTCTCTTAAATATTATTTCAAATTATTTCAGAATTATAACCTTGATTTTATTTAATTGCACCGAAGAGAATGCTTTTCACCACACTATTGGTTTGCTTTGTTTTGTATTTTATCAAATTGCTCCAATGTTATTTTTAATTCGTTTTTTTAAACCTACAAAAGAAACTATTACAGATTCTAAACCTGACTATTTCAAATTATTACCGCTTATTACAGCAACGATAATTCTTTTTGCAACAAGTCTGGAAATCCAAAAAGATCAAGATCATAAATTGCTTGATGATATAAACCCGATCTATAATACCAGTAAAGGAATTTGGGTTAACAAAGAGGTTTTTAAAATCGTAACTCCAGAAAAACTTATTTACATAAAAGCTTCGTCGCACAATCCTTTAGTTTGCTGGACCGGAAATGGATATAAAGTGATCGAATCAAAAATCATTAAAAAGAACAATGAAGAAATCTATTTTGTGAGAATGGAGAAAAACGGCGTACAATATTTTTCATATTGGTGGTATGAATGCAATAATAAAAAGTACACTTCTCTTATTGAAGTTTTATTAATTAAACTATTTTACAATAAACCAATTCGTCTAATAAATGAAACCAATAAAGCATATTAAAAAAAGAGCCTAAAAGATCTCAAAATCTACTAGGCTCTTTTTTACTATTTGCAAAAAACTTACATCAATTTCTGAATAATAATTTCTTCTGTTATTCCTTCAGCATCAGCTTTGTAGTTCTTAATAATTCTGTGTCTCAAAATTCCGGTTGCAACTGCTTTAACATCTTCAATATCGGGAGAAAACTTACCATTAAATGCAGCATGTGCTTTTGCAGCCAAAATTAGATTTTGTGAGGCTCTTGGCCCCGCTCCCCAATCTAAATAATTCTTTACAAAATCATTAGACAAAGCATTATCAGGACGTGTTTTACTTACTAAAGTAACGGCGTATTCAATTACATTATCTGCAACAGGAATTCTACGAATTAAATGCTGAAAATCGATAATTTCCTGAGCTGTGAATAATGGATTTATTGTTGTTTTTGCGTCTGAAGTTGTACGTTTTACAACTTGCACTTCTTCTTCAAAAGTTGGGTATTCTAGTTTAATTGCAAACATAAAACGATCTAATTGTGCTTCTGGCAAGGGATATGTTCCTTCTTGCTCAATTGGATTTTGTGTTGCTAAAACAAAGTATGGTAAATCTAATTTATAGTTTTGCCCTGCAATTGTTACTGAACGTTCCTGCATGGCTTCAAGCAAAGCTGCTTGCGTTTTGGGCGGAGTTCTATTAATCTCATCTGCCAAAATTATATTAGAGAAAATTGGTCCTTTAATAAATTTAAATTGTCTGTTTTCATCTAAAATTTCACTTCCTAAAATATCAGAAGGCATTAAATCTGGTGTAAACTGAATTCTTTTAAAATCTAAACCTAAAGCCTGAGACAAAGTGTTTATCATTAACGTTTTTGCCAAACCCGGAACACCTATTAAAAGAGCATGTCCTCCAGAAAATATACAAAGTAAAATTTGATCTACAACTGCATCTTGGCCTACTATAATTTTTGCTATTTCGTTTTTTAATTCATTTCTTTTTTGAACTAAATTATGAATTGCTGTTACGTCAGACATTTAAGTATGTTTTAAAATTAAAAAAGAGTTAGCTCTACTAATTCATAAAACTAACTCTTTTTATTTATTTAATAAAAATTATTTTTTCAACCAATTGTATACAAAATTACAATCTCTGTATTCTCCAACAATTTTAATGTAAGTATCTTTAATTTTAGTATCAAACCACTTCGAAATTGTTGTGATTTGCTTTTCTTTCAATGCTAATTCTTTAATTTTTGTATAATCTTTAGCATAATCTGCTACGTGCTGATCAATTCTATTCGTAACCGTAATTAGTTTATAAGTCTTTTTACCTTTATCATCTGTATTTAAAATAGGCTGCGAAACTTCATCATCTTTTAGATTAGAAACCTGGCTGTACAAAGTTGGATCCATTTTTGTCAATTCAAAACGTGTATCCTGAGTATTTGGGTTTACTAATGTTCCTCCGTTTGCTCTTGTTTCTTTTTCATCAGATTCAGTTCTTGCTGCATCCGCAAAAGAAATTTCTTTGTTTACAATCTTATTTCTAATATTTGTAATTCTTTCTTTAGCATCTTTTAATGCATTTTCAGAAACTGTTGGCGCAATCAAAATATGACGCAATTCAACTTCTTGTCCTTTTATTTTGTCTACCATAATAATATGGTATCCAAAATTAGTTTTAAAAGGTTCAGAAATTTCTCCTTCACCTAAACTAAAAGCAACATCTTTAAACTCTTTTACGAAAGGAGTTTTTCTTGTCATTTTATAAAAACCTCCGTTTGGTGAAGATCCTGGATCTTGCGAATATAAAACTGCTTTTGTTGCAAAACTAGATCCTTCTAAAACATCTTTTCTAATCGCATTTAATCTGTCAATTACCTTTTGTTCGTCTTCTTTAGAAACTTTAGGTTCTACAACAATTTGTGCCACTTCCATTTCTGCTCCAAAAGTAGGCAATTCATCTTTTGGTATCTTTTTAAAGAAATTACGAACTTCTTCTGGTGTTATCTCTACAGCATCAACGATTTTCTTCGTCATTTCCTGAGCTAATTTTTGCTCTTTTAAGATATCTGCAAAATACGTTTTAAACTCTTCTACTGAATTCTTTTTGTAATAAGCGACAACTTTATTAATATCTCCTACTTGTTGAAGCATATAATTCAATCGCTCATCCATCATGCCTTTAACTTCGGCATCACTAACTACAATACTATCCTGAATTGCCTGATGTGCATAAAGTTTATCTTCTAAAAGTTTTCCAAGCATTTGGCATCTTGTAATGTCTTTAATAGAACCACCTTGACTAGAAATCTCTAAATATCCTTTGTCAATATCAGAATCTAAAACAATATAATCTCCAACATTTGCAATAATACCGTCAATTTTTAATTTCTGCCCTGATGCCGGAGCTACAACCGGTTTCTTTGCTACTGAATCTTTAATGACCTCCTGAGCCGAAATAATTGAGCTGAAAAAAAATAAAAAACACATTGTCAACACTAACTTGAAATCAATTGTTTTTAGCGGTAATTTTTTTAATAACATTATTTTAAATTTAATTTGAATGTAAGGATCTTGCTTTAGAATTTCGTTTTAAACCAAATCCCTTTTAAATGCATTTTCAATCAACAATCCTGAAAACACTAAATAATTAAGATCTAGTTCTTTTTAACTTATAACGAACAAAAATAACAATTCAATTACATAATACAACTATCGACTATACTATTAACAAAAAATTATATGGATAGCTCTATAATCTTAGAAAAGGAATCTTGATTTGAGGAACTAAATACTTCTAAACTGTAAAAATCGGCCTTGTTTAAGGACTTAAAAATAGCTTCAAAGAAACTCCCACAAAAAACACAAGTTACTAGTTTACTTGATAATAAAAAAAAGTTCTCAACACTACAACGTTTTCGTGATATAAATATTTTCTGATAATTTCAATCAAATCAAAAAAAACATACTTTAGATGCGTAATTAATAATTTACGGGGCAAAATTTGAGAATTTCTCTTTTTAATCGACCTGTAAATGTATAATTATAACTTTATTAACCTTAACCCAATCTATTATGAAAAAACCTAATGCAAAGATTTACTTTTTTGCAGCAATTACTGCAATCTTTGCTTCTTGCTCGCAAAACGAACCAAATGAAGTAGATGCAAAAGCTGAAAGCCAACAGTTTCAAATTATCAACGTTACACACGACGGAAAACCTTTTAGTACAGGACTTTCTAAATCGTCATCAACAGGAAAATATGTAGATAATCCTGGCGGTGGCGTTATGATGCAAGCTTTTTATTGGGATGTTCCTGCCGGTGGAAATTGGTGGAATACTGTGAGCACAAAAGTAACGGACTGGTCAAATGCCGGAATTGGCTCTATTTGGTTACCGCCTGCTTCAAAAGCCCAAAATGGTGCTTTCTCTATGGGATATGATCCAACTGATTATTTTGATTTTGGAGATTACAATCAAAATGGATCTATTGAAACCCGTTTTGGATCTAAAACCGAATTGGTAAACCTGATCACAAAAGCACATACTGAGAACATGAAAGTATATGCTGACATTGTTATCAATCACAATAGTGGCGGACAATCTGAAGCAAATCCGTTTACGAGCACTAATACCTGGACAAATTTTACCGGAGTTGCTTCGGGTAAATTTCCTCGCAGTTATAATGATTTTTACAAAAACAGCTACGGAAACAATGACGAAGGTTCTTTTGGAGGTTTTCCTGATTTATGTCATGCGGCGCCAAATGTGCAAAATTGGTTATGGTTGAGAGCAGACGGTGTTGGTAAATATTATAAAAACACGATGAAATTCGATGGTTGGAGATTTGACTATGTTAAAGGTTTTGGTGCTTGGGTTGTAAACTCTTGGAACGCAAATGTTGGAGGTTTCTCTGTTGGAGAATTATGGGATTCGAATGTAAACGTATTAAATGACTGGGCAAACAATGCAAATAGTTCTGTATTTGATTTTGCATGTTATTACAAAATGAACGATGCTTTTGACGGAAATAATCTTGCTTTATTAAACGACGATATGATGTGGAAAAGAAATCCATACAAAGCTGTAACTTTTGTTACCAATCATGATACTGATGAAATATACAACAAACTACTGGCCTATTCTTATATTTTAACTCACGAAGGATATCCAACTATATTCTACAGAGATTATGAAGAATGGTTGGATAAAAACAAATTGAATAATCTAATCTGGATTCATAACAACAAAGCGACAGGTACTACGTCAATTTTATATTCAGATAATGATGAATACTTGGCAAGAAGAAATGGATACAACGGAAACCCTGGATTAGTAGTTTACATTAACAACTCTGATACTTGGCAAGAAAGATGGATTCAGACGAATTGGGCAAATACTCAAATTAAAGATTTTACAGGAAATTCGACTTGGTATCCAACAACTCAGGCAGATAAATGGGTAAAAATTCAATGTCCTCCAAAAGGTTATTCTATTTGGTCGATTAATCAATAATTCTATTTTTGAATATCAATTTAAGGCTGCTTTAAAAAACAGCCTTATTTTTTTATAAAAAACTGAAGTTTTTAAAAAAGGCTCCACACTTAATTTAAGAAGTGAATATTTTTATTAAGCCGTAATTAATAGTACTTTTGCAACCTATTTATACGAAATATGAGCTTTTTAAAAGAAATACAACGCAGAAGAACATTTGGAATTATATCGCATCCTGATGCCGGTAAAACAACTTTAACAGAGAAGTTATTGTTATTTGGAGGTGCAATTCAGGAAGCCGGAGCTGTAAAAAACAATAAAATAAAAAAAGGAGCAACCAGTGACTTTATGGAAATTGAACGCCAAAGAGGTATTTCTGTTTCTACATCTGTACTTGCCTTTAATTATCAAGATAAAAAAATCAATATCCTTGATACTCCCGGACACAAGGATTTTGCCGAAGATACTTTTAGAACGTTAACTGCTGTTGATAGCGTTATTGTTGTAATTGACGTTGCAAAAGGGGTTGAGGAACAAACTGAAAAATTGGTTGCAGTTTGTAGAATGAGAAACATTCCGATGATTGTTTTCATCAATAAGTTAGACCGTGAAGGAAAAGATGCTTTTGACTTAATGGATGAAGTAGAACAAAAACTAGGTTTAACTGTTACACCTTTGAGTTTCCCGATTGGAATGGGTTACGATTTTCAGGGAATTTATAATCTATGGGAACAAAACATCAATCTTTTTAGTGGAGACAGCAGAAAAAATATCGAAGAAACAATTGCTTTCTCTGATGTTCAGAACAATCCGGAATTAGATAAAATTGTAGGTGAAAAAGCAGCTGAAAAACTTCGTGAGGAATTAGAACTAATTGATGAAGTTTATCCAAAATTTGATCGTCAGGATTATTTAGATGGAAAGCTTCAACCTGTGTTTTTTGGTTCGGCTTTGAATAATTTCGGGGTTCGTGAATTGCTAGATTGCTTCGTTCAAATCGCTCCATCTCCAAGACCAAAAGATTCTGAAACTCGTTTGGTTGATCCGGCAGAGGAAAAAATGACTGGTTTTGTGTTTAAAATCCATGCAAATATGGATCCAAAACACAGAGACCGTTTAGCTTTTATAAAAATCGTTTCGGGAACTTTTGAAAGAAACAAACCTTATTATCACGTTCGTCAAAAGAAAAACTTAAAATTCTCAAGTCCGAATGCCTTTTTCGCTGAGAAAAAAGAAATTGTTGATATTTCTTATCCTGGTGATATCGTAGGTTTGCATGATACAGGAAACTTTAAAATTGGTGATACATTGACAGAAGGTGAAATCATGAGCTTTAAAGGAATTCCGAGTTTCTCTCCAGAACATTTTAGATACATTAACAATGCTGATCCTATGAAAGCTAAACAGCTAGACAAAGGTATCGATCAGTTAATGGATGAAGGTGTTGCGCAGTTATTTACTTTAGAAATGAACAACCGTAAAGTTATTGGAACTGTTGGAGCACTTCAATATGAGGTAATTCAGTACCGTTTGGAACATGAATATGGTGCAAAATGTACTTACGAAAACTTCCCTGTACATAAGGCTTGTTGGGTAAAACCTGATGATGCTAAAAATAATGAGTTTAAAGAATTTAAGCGTATTAAGCAGAAATTCTTAGCACATGATAAGTATGGTCAATTGGTATTTTTAGCCGATTCTGATTTTACAATTCAAATGACACAAAGTAAATATCCAAGTGTGAAGTTATTCTTTACTTCAGAGTTTGATTAAATCTACTTGAAAAGATAAAAACATAAAAAAAGACCTTCTAAATTTTAGAAGGTCTTTTTTTATCTCTACAAAAATCTAAATGTTCCTTTTATCGTTTTTTACTTCCTTTTCATTCGAATAATTAACTCCTAATCCACCTAAAATCATAGTTCTCAATTTCGAAAGCTCATCTTCGTCAATAATTATGTTTTGTTCTAATGTATTATTCTTAACAGAGTTTATAGAAAAAGGAATCTCCTTAGAAAAATAATAATCATCACTCGTGATTGTAATCACAAGAGTTTTACTACTCTTCAAAACTTGCACAGGAATAGAAAACTTACCCGTTTTTGAGTCTATTTTTAATGTACTTTGTGAACCATTAATCATAAGTAATAAATTTGAGTATTTCTTATCTGTAAATGGTTTATTCGTTTTAGCCTCCAATAATTTTCCTTTTACAACAACAAGTATTTCCGCAGAATCACTCCCATTATAAGCCACTTTACCCATAATCAGCATATTTGGATCTGCACTATTAATCTCAGTTTGAACCGGCGTTTTTTCTTGCCCACTAGCATTTGATGCTAATAAAATGGATGCTGCTACAGCTGCGTATTTAAAATTATTAAGTTTAGAAGTTTCTCTGCACTCAAACTCTTCTTGTAATTGAGTTACCTTTAATCGGGCACAAATATGCTGATCTTTATTATCTGAAATGAATTTAGCTACTTCAGAATTTGTTTTTCTACTCAAATCTATTACATTCTTTGCACAAGAATTACAAAATGAACCATTAGTTCTAGGAATCATTTTATCAAAATTTTCAGAACAAGGATTTATTATTTCTAAAGTGAATTTCTTTTTCATACTATCTTTTTTAAATTACATTTTATCAAAAATGACTATTAAATATATAGAGTACGTTTATTAGAAAAAGGTTGGAAAGAGAATGAAATATTTTTTTCCTTGAAATTTAACTTTTACTGGAAAAGGTTTAGACATCAATAAAAAAAGCGCCAATTTTACAATTAGCGCTTTTTTTTAATTTGAATTAATCCAACCTTAATGAGTTATTATATTCCAAAAAAAATGATCCTTTTTTATAGGGAAATCTAATTTAGAAAAATAATACTAAAACAAGAAACTTACTCGATGAAAGCAACATTAAATCAGTTGAAATGCATTTTTAAATTTCTATAAAAAAAGCCCCATTTAAAAAATGGGGCTTTAAAAATTTATGCTTGTCCTGCCGGACCAAAATTAAGCGGTATTGGTGCTTGTTCAGTTTCTTTGATTTCGCCATGAGCGCTTTCAAATCGATGAATATTTTCTCCAATTGCTTTTAATAATCTTTTAGCATGTTGTGGTGTCAAGACAATTCTTGACTTTACTTTGGCTTTAGGAATACCAGGCATAATACTCACAAAATCTAAAACAAATTCTGATGATGAGTGGTTGATAATCGCTAGATTAGAATAAATTCCTTCTGCAATAGTTTCGTCTAACTCAATATTAATTTGCTCTTGTTGTTGGTTCGGATTACTCATAGTTCCCTAATTAATAGATATATTCTTCTTTATTAGCCATCATTTCATTGTAATCGTCTTTAGAACCTACGATAGTGTTATCGTATTCTCTCATACCAGTTCCTGCAGGAATTCTGTGTCCAACAATTACATTTTCTTTTAATCCTTCTAAATCATCTACTTTACCAGCTACAGCAGCTTCGTTAAGTACTTTTGTTGTTTCTTGGAAAGAAGCAGCAGAGATGAATGATTTAGTTTGTAGCGAAGCTCTTGTAATACCTTGTAAAACTGGCGTTGCAGTTGCAGTAATTACATCTCTAGCTACAACTAGATTTTTATCATTTCGTTTCAACAATGAGTTTTCATCACGTAAATCACGAGGCGAAATAATCTGACCTGGTTTCAATACAGCAGAATCTCCAGCATCTTCAACTACTTTCATACCATATAATTTATCATTTTGAACGATAAAATCTTTAGTATGAATTAATTGATCTTCTAGGAATAATGTATCTCCTGGATCTTGAACTCTTACTTTACGCATCATTTGAAGAATAACTACCTCAAAGTGCTTATCATTAATTTTTACCCCTTGTAAACGGTATACCTCTTGAATTTCATTTACCAAGTACTGTTGAACAGCAGCTGGTCCTTGAATTCTTAAGATGTCGTCTGGTGTAATTGCACCATCAGACAATGGCACTCCCGCTCTTACGAAGTCATTTTCTTGTACTAAAATTTGGCTAGAAAGTTTAACTAAATACTTTTTAATCTCACCAAATTTAGATTCGATAACAATTTCACGGTTACCTCTTTTGATTTTTCCAAAAGAAACAACACCATCAATTTCAGAAACAACCGCTGGATTTGAAGGGTTACGAGCCTCAAGCAACTCAGTAATTCTTGGTAAACCTCCCGTGATATCGCCTGCTTTAGAAGAACGACGTGGAATTTTTACTAATACTTTACCTGCTTTAATTTTCTCACCGTTCTCAACCATAAGGTGCGCCCCTACTGGTAAGTTATACGAACGAATCAATTCACCTTCTTTACCGTAAACCAATAAAGTTGGAATTAATTTTTTATTTCTTGCTTCAGAAATTACTTTTTCCTGGAAACCTGTCTGCTCATCGATTTCAACCATGAATGATTGTCCTTGCTCTAAATCTTCGTAAGCAATCTTACCAGTAAATTCAGAAACAATTACACCATTATATGGATCCCACTTACAGATCACAGATCCTTTAGTAACTACTTCACCATCCTTAACAAAAATACTAGATCCGTAAGGAATATTGTGTGTATTTAAAACGATTCCAGTTTTCTCATCAACTAATTTTAATTCAGTTGAACGTGATACTACGATATCAACCGCATTACCTTCACTATCCTCACCTTTTACAGTTTTTAAATCTTCAATCTCAAGTCTACCGTTGAATCTTGTAACAATACTAGATTCTTCAGAAATACCTCCGGCAACCCCTCCAACGTGGAACGTACGAAGTGTTAACTGTGTACCTGGCTCTCCAATAGATTGAGCTGCAATAACTCCTACTGCTTCACCTCTTTGTGTCATCTTACCAGTAGCTAAATTTCTACCGTAACATTTAGCACAAATACCTTTTAAAGCCTCACAAGTTAATGGAGATCTAACCTCTACTTTTTCAATCGGAGAAGCTTCAATAACTCTCATGATTGCTTCAGTAATTTGTTGTCCAGATTGAACAAGAACTTCATTAGTAAGAGGATTAATAACATCTTGCAATGCAACACGTCCTAAAATTCTTTCTCCTAAAGATTCAACAATTTCTTCATTTTTCTTCAAAGCAGAAACTTCAACACCTCTTAAAGTACCACAATCTTCGATGTTTACAATAACATCTTGAGATACGTCATGAAGTCTTCTTGTCAAGTATCCAGCATCGGCAGTTTTAAGAGCCGTATCCGCAAGTCCTTTACGAGCACCGTGAGTAGAAATAAAGTACTCAAGGATCGAAAGACCTTCCTTAAAGTTAGAAAGAATCGGGTTTTCAATAATCTCACCACCACCAGCAGTAGATTTTTTAGGCTTAGCCATCAAACCACGCATACCAGTTAACTGACGAATCTGTTCCTTAGAACCCCTCGCCCCAGAGTCAAGCATCATATATACAGAGTTGAAACCTTGCTGGTCTTCTCTAATATTTTTCATTGCTAATTCTGTTAACTGCGCATTTGCTGAAGTCCATACATCAATAACCTGGTTGTAACGTTCGTTATTTGTAATAAGACCCATGTTATAATTCACAGAAATACCTTCAACTTGCTCTCTGGCATCTGCAATTAATTTTGTTTTTTGTTCTGGAATTCTAATATCACCAAGAGAGAATGATAAACCTCCTCTAAATGCGAATTTATACCCCATATCTTTCATATTGTCCAAGAAAGCAGCAGTAGTAGGTACATCAGTCACGCTTAAAATGTGTCCAATAATATCTCTAAGGTTTTTCTTAGTCAATACATCATTGATATATCCAGCTGCTTCAGGTACTACTTCATTAAATAATACACGTCCTGCAGTTGTTTGAATGATTTTATACACTAATTCTCCAGCTTCATTAAAATCTTTTGCTCTGATTCTAACACGAGCATTCAATTCTAATCTTCCTTCGTTTAATGCAATGTTTACTTCTTCAGCAGAATAGAATGTTAAGTCTTGACCTAAAATAATGTGTTCTGGTGTAGAGATACGTTCTTTGGTCATATAATATAGACCCAAGACCATATCCTGAGAAGGTACAGTAATTGGAGCACCATTTGCAGGGTTCAAGATATTGTGAGAAGCCAACATTAATAATTGTGCCTCTAAAATAGCCTCTGGTCCTAATGGCAAGTGAACTGCCATTTGATCCCCATCAAAATCGGCGTTGAAAGCCGTACATACTAATGGGTGCAATTGGATCGCTTTTCCTTCAATTAATTTTGGTTGGAAAGCCTGAATACCAAGTCTGTGTAACGTAGGAGCACGGTTAAGTAATACTGGGTGACCTTTAATTACATTTTCAAGGATATCCCAAACTACAGGCTCTTTTTTGTCTATGATTTTCTTAGCAGATTTTACTGTTTTAACAATACCTCTTTCAATCAATTTACGGATAACGAAAGGTTTGTATAACTCAGATGCCATATCTTTTGGCAATCCACATTCGAATAATTTTAATTCAGGACCAACAACAATTACCGAACGAGCAGAATAATCCACACGTTTTCCAAGTAAGTTTTGACGGAAACGTCCTTGCTTACCTTTTAAGGAATCAGATAATGATTTTAATGGTCTGTTAGATTCTGTTTTAACAGCAGAAGCTTTACGCGTGTTATCAAATAATGAATCTACAGATTCTTGTAACATACGTTTTTCGTTTCTTAAGATAACCTCTGGAGCTTTAATCTCCATTAATCTTTTCAAACGGTTGTTACGGATAATTACACGACGGTATAAGTCATTTAAATCTGAAGTTGCAAAACGACCTCCATCAAGTGGTACAAGGGGACGTAATTCTGGTGGGATAACAGGAACCACTTTCATGATCATCCACTCAGGACGGTTCTCGCGGTTTAAGTTAGACTCACGGAAAGACTCCACAACTTGTAATCTTTTTAAAGCTTCAGTTTTACGTTGTTTAGATGTTTCGTTATTAGCGCTGTGTCTCAATTGGTAAGACAACTCATCCAAATCGATACGTGCCAATAAATCCATAATACACTCTGCTCCCATTTTGGCAACAAATTTATTAGGATCCATATCATCTAAATATTGATTTTCCTGTGGAAGAGTATCTAAGATATTCAAATATTCTTCTTCAGTTAAGAAATCTAATCTTTGTAAAGATTCTCCATCTGCATTCTTAGCAATACCCGCCTGAATTACTACATATCTTTCGTAGTAAATGATCATATCTAATTTCTTAGATGGAAGACCAAGGATATAACCAATTTTGTTTGGAAGAGAACGGAAGTACCAGATATGAGCAATTGGCACAACAAGGTTGATGTGTCCTACTCTGTCACGACGTACTTTTTTCTCAGTAACTTCAACACCACAACGGTCGCAAATGATACCTTTGTAACGAATCCTTTTATATTTACCACAAGCACATTCAAAATCCTTAACAGGTCCGAAGATTCTCTCACAGAAAAGTCCGTCACGTTCTGGTTTGTGCGTTCTGTAGTTGATAGTTTCTGGTTTCAAAACCTCTCCTCTTGATTCTTTCAAGATAGATTCAGGTGAAGCCAATCCAATTGAGATTTTGTTGAATCTTTTAACTGGATTTTTATCTTTATTATTA
>Ga0302173_10000192_pt1 | contig 32963 bp, 31 predicted proteins | sample I_Fen_N3_1_FD_198785 | JGI IMG/M metagenome (GOLD analysis project Ga0302173, IMG submission 198785) | Peat permafrost microbial communities from Stordalen Mire near Abisko, Sweden - I_Fen_N3_1 | ecosystem: Environmental > Terrestrial > Soil > Wetlands > Permafrost | place: Sweden: Abisko... | reverse complement strand
AGGATGAAACAATTAAAATCGCAATGCAAATTGAAAATCACATTAAAACTGATGTAGCACTTGCTAAAAGATTAATTTTATCAAATCCTGATTTCAAAAATTTTATAACTAAAAATGGATCATTTCTCAATATTGCAATAAAAGAAAACAACTTAAAAATGGTTAATTTTCTAATTGATACGGGGATAGACATTAATAAATTTAACGGTAAAGAATTATATTCTGCAATTACCCTTTCTGATACTACTATTTTAGAATTTTTACTTTCAAAAAAAATAGAAATTGATTTAACATCCTGGTCAAATCCTCTTTTTAAAGCCATAAGTATTGGCAATAAGAAGGCGGTAGAAACATTAATCAATCATGGTGTAAATTTTCAAATTGAATATTCAAATCCATATGTTAAAAACATGGATGCTATTAAATTTGCCCGTTATTGTAAACAAGAACAGACATCAAAATTAATTGAAAAATATCTAAACTAATATACATGATACTAAACTTCAAAATACGAGCAATTAGCTTTGCCAGTTTATTTTTATTCTCCTGCTCCAGTGATTCACCATCGACAAATAACGAACCTGTTAAAGATGACTTCAGTTATTTATCTGTCAATTTTTCAGGAAAGATTAATAAGATAGGAAACAATAGCGGAAAATTAACTCCTTACGCACAGTTTGAAGGCTTAACATCAAACACTATTAATTTAAGTACTGTTACTTCAAATTCTGAAAAGATATTTTTAATCGAACACTATCCGCCTAGTGACAAACTTTTTATCTTTGATAAAAACACAAATACCACTACGTCAAAAAAATTAATTTATCCGAGCGAAATAGTTGGTCAAGAGCCTACATTGGCTTCTTTAACATGGGACGATTCAAAAAAAATACTTTATGGAATTGTTCTTGGAACTCCTTATCTTGGTATATTTAAAAACAATTCTTTTTTTGTAAAAATTGACCCAAATACATTTCAAGTAACGTATTCAGGTTTGAATTTTGATCAAACAGCATCGATTTCAACCTTTTTTAATGGCAGCAAACTTTATAGTTCCTATCCTACTACAGATACTTTTGAAATTGATGTAGAAAATAATACAGCAAAAAAAGTATTATTCAAAAACTCTAAATTTACTTTTTCAAAAGCTGCTGTATACAATAGTAACACTGCATACTGTCTAAAAGATATAGCAGGAAGTCCCGGTGTAACTATTACCAAAATCAACCTGGCAGACTATACTTACGAAGACTTTTTAAGTAATGAAAGTTTAGGAAATGCAATACAAAATGGCTCCGGTTTTATCGATAAATCTACAAACGAATATGTGTGTTACATGGTTAAAGATGGGTATTTTTCTTTAGTAAAATTCAATATTTCAACTAAAGAATACAAGCACTTTAAGCTCACCTCAGACTCATCGATTGATAACAATCTAGTGATTATTGATAAAGTAAACAATTAAAAAAAGCAGGATTAAGATCCTGCTTTTTTTTTAATCAAATCTGAAACAAATTTTTGAACTTTAATTTAATAATGCTATAATATTTTTTCCTCTTAACTTTTTCTAAAACTTAGCAAGTGTTTCTAAAACATACGTATGCATTACTTCTTTATAGTCTAAATGTGTTACGATACGAAGCTTATTGTGTCCCATTGAACTTATTAAAATATTTTTCTGCTTTAATTTTTCTACCAATAGTTTGTCATCGTAACCATCGGCTAATGAAAAAATTAGAATATTAGTTTCAACTGGTTCTATAGCCGAAATCCAAGGTTTTACACTTAAAATTGCCGCAATCTCTTTAGCTCTCCTATGATCTTCTGCCAATCGCTCTATATTATTAGCCAAAGCATAAAGTCCAGCCGCTGCCAAATATCCCACTTGACGCATTCCTCCACCAAGTATCTTTCTGATTCTCAACGCTCTATGGATATCAGATTTACTTCCTAATAAAACTGAACCAACTGGAGCACCCAATCCTTTTGACAAGCAAACCGAAATTGTATCGAAAATAGCGCCAAATTCCTTAGGATTTTGCCTTTTTGCTACCAATGCATTCCAAATTCTGGCACCATCCAGGTGAAATTTCAAATTATTGGCTTGACAAACTTTTTTTATCTCTTTTAAATCACTTAGCTCATAACATGCGCCACCACCTTTATTGGTTGTATTTTCAACACAAACTAAACTGGTTAAGGGACTATGATAAAACTCCGGATCATTAATTGCAGCTGCAACCTGCGATGCAGTTATCATTCCTCTATTTCCGTCTATCAAACAACATGAAACTCCACTATTAAAAGAAACTCCTCCTCCTTCATAATGATAAACGTGTGCATATTTATCAGCGATTAACTGTTCTCCTGGCTGGGTGTGCAATTTAATAGCAGTTTGATTTGCCATCGTTCCTGAAGGAAAAAATAGCCCGGCCTCCATACCAAAAAACTCAGCTACCCTAGTCTCCAATTCAATAACAGTAGGATCTTGCCTATATACATCATCTCCAACATGAGCATTAAACATATATTGCAACATTTCATGCGTGGGTTTGGTAATGGTATCGCTAATTAAATTTATTTCCATATTCTAAAAACTATATCTTATTTTTGTACGACAAAATTACGTATTACTATTTGTTAATTTTTGCAAGTTTGAGTAAAATTTAACTTGCGAATTACGATATAACCAAATTAACGTAATATTTATAAAAAACATATAAAACTACTATTAATTTATGACAACTACCGAACAAATTAAAGGTATTGTGGAGCGCCTTGGTGCGTTGAGGAGGTATCTTTGACGTTGATGCCAAACTAATCGAAATCGCTAACGAAGAAGAAAAAACCTTTGCGCCAGACTTTTGGAACAATCCTAAAGAAGCAGAAATCATTGTAAAAAATCTTAGAAACAAGAAAAAATGGATCGAAGATTACAATAAAGCCATCGAACTTACAGATGAACTTCAGCTTGCTTATGACTTTTACAAAGAAGGAGAACTAACTGCCGAAGAATTAGATGAGCACTATAATAGAACTCAAACTCATATTGAAAACATTGAGTTCAAAAATATGCTTTCTGATGAAGGTGACAGCTTAAGTGCTGTAGTACAAATTACCGCGGGTGCCGGTGGAACCGAAAGTTGCGACTGGGCAGGAATGCTAATGCGTATGTACATGATGTGGGGCGAAAGTTATGGATACAAAATAAAAGAACTTAACTTTCAGGCTGGTGAGGTTGCGGGAATTAAAACCGTTACTTTAGAGTTTGAAGGCGATTATTCTTTTGGGTATTTAAAAGGAGAAAATGGCGTACATCGCTTAGTTAGAATCTCTCCTTTTGACAGTAATGCCAAACGTCATACTTCATTCGCCTCTGTTTATGTTTATCCGCTTGTTGATGACAGTATCGAAATTGACATTAATCCTGCCGATATCGAAATTACAACTTCTCGTTCTAGTGGAGCCGGAGGACAAAATGTAAACAAAGTTGAAACCAAGGTACAATTGGTTCACAAACCAACAGGAATTCAAATTCAGTGCTCTGAGACCAGATCACAACAAGACAACAGACAACGCGCCATGCAAATGTTACGTTCTCAACTGTATGAAATTGAACTTAAAAAACAGCAAGCACAACGTGCCGATATTGAAGCCGGAAAAATGAAAATTGAATGGGGTTCGCAGATACGTAATTACGTAATGCAACCTTATAAATTAGTAAAAGATGTTCGTACCGGTTATGAAACCAGCGATGTTGATGGTGTAATGAATGGAAATATTGACCCTTTTCTAAAAGCATTTTTAATGATGATGGGACAAAAGGAAGAGGAATAATTTTTAGTATTCAGTATTCAGTCGCAGTTTTCAGTTAGTTATTTACTGTAAGCGGAGACTGAATACTGTGACTGAATACCGTGACTGAGAACTGTAAACTAAAAAAACAAAGACTATGATTAAATGGGCCGACATTATTCGTTATACAAATAAAGGAAATCCTATTCCAGAAAAAAGAATAGAGAAAACGGAAGAAGAATGGAAACAAATTTTAACTCCCGAAGAATTTCAGGTTACACGCTTAAAAGGTACCGAAAGGTCTTTTAGCTCTGAACTTTGTAGTTTGTTTGATCCGGGAATCTACGAATGCAAATGTTGTGGAACCTTACTTTTTGATGCAAGCGAAAAATTTGAATCAGGAACAGGTTGGCCTTCATTTACTCAACCTCTTAAAGAAAATTCTATAGCATATCATGCAGACAAATCATATGGGATGATTCGTGTTGAAGTGGTTTGCAATACCTGCGACGCACATTTAGGACATGTTTTTCCAGATGGTCCTGAACCAAGTGGTTTACGGTATTGTATTAACGCTATTTCATTGTCCAAAATAAAAGAATAAAATTTCAAAAAAGCGATTCACTTTCAACCAAAGGAATCGCTTTTTTTCTGACAAGAGTTTATTTTTAAATAATTAACACATTAAATGTAAGTCACTACCTATCAATAAAATAATTTTAGTTTTATTTATGTTTTTAATTTATTTTCTCCATTTTTTGACTACAAAACCCACAGTAACACCACTATCCCATAATTGAAAACATTTAATAAATCAACAGTCAAAGTGTTAATTTTGTAATATTTAAACTGTTATTTTAAATATATTTCAGCAAACTCAAAAATAATATTAGGTAATTAAAATCTAATTGATTTTATTTGGCAAAAAATAACCTCAAAATCTATTAAATTCATTAAATGAAATCCTACTCAATTCAAGAAATTAACGAAGTTATAAACGGCGTAATTTACGGCACTACCTCTCAGAGCATAACTGCAACAGAGCAATTAGAAAAAGCCACCACTTCTGAAATTTCTTTTATAGGAAACAAAAAATATGAAAAATATTGGTCTGCATCAAATGCATCAATTGCAATTGTAAACGAAGATATTTCAATAGAGCCCGGAGAAAATCGTGCTTTTATAAAGGTAAAAAATGCAGATTTGGCCATGTCCCAGATTCTGGCCCTTTTTGCCCCGCCAACCCCAATATTCCACAATAATATTCACAAATCAGCAATAGTTGATGAAACAGCTATTATTGGTGAAGGAGCAAGAATTGGCGCTGGATGTTATATTGGTCCAAAAGTTCAAATTGGTACCAATGCAACGATATATCCAAATGTGACAATTTTGGACGAATGTACTATTGGAAAAAATACTATTATTTGGTCAGGAACTGTAGTTCGTGAACGTTGTCATATTGGAAATGATTGTATCGTTCATCCAAATGCAACAATTGGAGCTGATGGTTTTGGATTTCGACCATGTAGTGAAAAAGGTTTAGTTAAAATTCCACAAATCGGAAATGTTATAATCGGAAATGGAGTTGAAATTGGCGCTAACACTTGTGTTGACCGCGGAAAATTCAGTTCGACTGTTTTAGGAGATGGTTGCAAAATCGATAATTTAGTACAAATTGGACATAATAGTAAATTAGGTAAATTTTGTATTATGGCCGGAAATAGTGGCTTAGCAGGTTCTGTAACATTAGGAAACGGTGTTATTATTGGCGGAAGCGCCTCTATAAAAGACCATACCACTATTGGCGATGGAGCAATTGTAGGTGCTGGCTCAGGTGTAGTTGGTGATGTTCCTGCAGGAAAAACAATGTTAGGCTATCCAGCTGTTGAAGCTCGCGATGCTTTAAAACAATGGGCAATCTTAAAAAGAATGGTTTGCGATTCTAAAAAATAACATGCTCTACATATTATATTTAAAACAGAAGTCCGCTTCTGTTTTTTTTGTTTAAAATTTAAAGATTACAAACCGTTTTTTATTTCATCTCAAGATCAGATTTATGGTGTCAATTTCAATTGATTTTGTAAATTAGCCAACAGTATTTTGTAAAAACATCAATATCTTATGGATTTAAACTTCAATAAAAACGAAGATCACAATAAACTCTTACTTTCTGAATTAAAACAAAAATTTGCCAAAGTTAAATTGGGCGGAGGAGAAAAACGTATTCAAAAATTACATGCCGAAGGTAAAATGACGGCTCGTGAACGTATTGCTTATCTACTGGATGAAAATTCAAAAAGTATCGAAATTGGAGGATTTGTTGGAGAAGGAATGTACGCAGAACACGGTGGTTGTCCGTCTGGTGGTGTAGTTATCAAAATAGGATACATAAAAGGCAAACAATGCATTGTTGTTGCCAACGATGCTACTGTAAAAGCAGGCGCATGGTTCCCGATAACCGGTAAAAAAAATCTGCGTGCGCAGGAAATTGCAATGGAAAACAGATTACCCATCATCTATTTAGTAGATAGTGCCGGAGTTTATTTACCGCTTCAAGACGAAATTTTCCCTGACAAAGAACATTTTGGCAGAATCTTCAGAAACAATGCTCAAATGAGCAGTATGGGAATTACGCAAATTGCAGCCGTAATGGGCAGTTGTGTTGCAGGTGGAGCATACTTACCTATTATGAGTGATGAAGCCTTAATTGTAGACAAAACAGGAAGTATTTTCCTTGCCGGAAGTTATTTAGTAAAAGCTGCAATTGGAGAAACTATCGATAATGAAACTTTAGGTGGTGCAACTACACATTGCGAAATTTCCGGAGTAACAGACTACAAAGCTAAAGATGATAAAGATGCTTTAGACAAAATCAAGAATATCGTAGACAAAATTGGCGATTATGATAAAGCCGGCTACAGCCGAATAAAAGCCGAGAAACCAACGTTAGAACCAAAAGATATCTACGGAATTTTACCTAAAGCCCGAAACGAGCAATATGATATGATGGAAATCATTAACCGTTTGGTAGACAATTCAGAGTTTGAAGCTTACAAAGACGGTTACGGTCAAACTATAATAACTGGATATGCAAGAATTGATGGTTGGGCAGTTGGAATTGTAGCCAATCAACGAAAAGTAGTAAAAACCAAAAAAGGCGAAATGCAGTTTGGTGGTGTTATTTACTCAGACAGCGCAGATAAAGCAACACGTTTTATTGCCAATTGCAATCAAAAGAAAATTCCTTTAGTATTTCTGCAAGATGTTACAGGTTTCATGGTAGGATCAAAATCTGAACAAGGAGGAATCATTAAAGATGGTGCAAAAATGGTAAATGCTGTGAGTAACTCTGTTGTTCCAAAATTTACTGTTATTGTAGGTAACTCATATGGCGCAGGAAACTATGCCATGTGTGGTAAAGCTTACGACCCAAGATTAATTTTTGCTTGGCCAAGTGCTGAACTAGCTGTGATGGGCGGAACTCAAGCTGCAAAAGTATTAGCACAAATTGAAGCTTCTTCACTTAAAGCGAAAGGAGAAATTGTTGATGAAGCTAAAGAAACTGAGTTATTCAATAAAATAAAAGCACGCTACGACGAGCAAACTTCTCCTTACTACGCAGCGTCAAGATTATGGACAGATGCTATTATCGATCCTCTGGATACGCGTACCTGGATTTCTATGGGAATTGAAGCAGCAAACCACGCTCCTATTCAAAAAACATTTAATTTAGGCGTTATTCAGGTTTAGCTTTTTACAAATCATCAAAATAAGTTAAACAAATAGTAAAAAACTTATTTTCAAGTACTTAAAAATACGTATATGATTAAAAATTAGTAACTTTATGTATAATTTCTAATCACGTAGTATCATGGAAAATGTAAAAAGTTTGAATAAATGGGCTAATTCGCACACTTATTTACCAGTAGATTTAGTACGTATTGTATTGGGTATTTTTTTATTTATGAAAGGAGTTTCATTCGTAACAAACGTTCAATACCTGCATGATTTAATTTCTCCAATTGATCACTTTGGAGGTGGAATGTTTTTATTACATTACATTGCTCCCGCCCATATGATTGGAGGCATAATGATTGTTTTTGGGCTACTTACCCGCTGGGCAATTGCAGCTCAATTACCAATACTTTTTGGAGCAATCCTGATCAATTTCATGGGACACATGCACTCCGAAAGTTTAATTTTAGCTATCGTAGTTTTATTAGTTTGTATGTTCTTTTTGTTTTATGGAAGCGGAAAACATTCGGCTGATTATTATTTTAAAATGCAACAATAACCTTGTTTTATCCTCAACTAGACCAATTAAATGTTGAGGATAAAATAATAACATTAGAATTAAAGTTAATTAATTCTTTAAAATTTCTTTAATTGTCTTTTATGAGTTAAATTCGCGACCATGAATTGGATTCGTAAGACAATTATTTTTGTATCACTTTTAATTATCGCCTTTTTTGCTTCACAAGCAAACGAGTTTGGTATGCAAAAAATCGAAAATCAAAAGACTGACACCAATTTTTCAATAGATCACTCAGATTCTTTGGCTTTTATACAGCCACAAGCAAGTTATCAGTTTGTAGGCAACATCAAAACAAGCTATCCGGCTATCATCAAAAGTTTTGATTATTTATTGGTAGTAGATCCTCTACATCAAGCAGTACATTCAACATCAAACTTTGCAAATCAATTTGCAACACAGGGCAAAAAAATACTTTTAATGCTCTACCCTTTTCATTTTTTTTGGTAGAAATTTCATGAATCTTTAGGAGAAAAATCATTATTCTCCCAAACAATAAACTGCTTTCGACCTGAAAGCTGTTTACTATTTCATTTATAACCTATCAATTTTAAAGACAAAATGGAGACAAGTGTAACCATAATTGGTATTGTGATCGCGATCATAGTAGCCATTCCAATATATTTTTCTGCGCGTACAAGTGCCGCAAACAAATCAAAAATATTAAACATAAAAAAGAAGTTCAATCCAACTCATCCTGAAGATTTTGATTTGACAGAGTCGCAAAGCAATAAAACGCTAACGATTGATCAAAAAAACAGGAAATTTATTTTAATGAATTTCAACCCAAATCAACAAGAATCGACTTATGTCGATTTAAAAAATGTATCAGCATGCAAGTTAGTTCTAACTACTGACGGAAATTCAGATACTATTTTAAAAATCGATTTTGAATTTCAGGATAAAGAAACTTCTAAAAAAATTACAATCCCATTCTATGATTTTGATGATGACCGCATTAAACAAATAAGTGCGTATCAAGATCATATGTTTGCAAAAAAATGGCTTAAAATCGTTCAGGATTCTATTTAGTGTTAGTTATTTAATTCAGTAAAAGAGGCTCAATTTGAGTCTCTTTTTTTATAATATGATATTTGTCATTTTATATCCTGAATGGATACTTTAATTTTGATTTATCCAAAATGCACTTTTATGAAAATTTCCCTTACACAAAAATACAATGTTCCTGGTCCAAGATACACAAGTTATCCAACCGTTCCGTATTGGAATGAAAGTAATTTTAGCGATCAAAAATGGATTGAATCTTTTCAAAAATCTTTTTCAGAAAGCAATTCTCAAAACGGAATTAGCTTATACATACATCTACCCTTTTGCGAAAGCATGTGTACTTTTTGCGGATGTAACAAACGTATTACCAAAAATCATTCTGTAGAAGAAACTTATATAAAAGCTCTTTTGAAAGAATGGAGTTTATACTGTAAATTACTTCCCGAAAGACCTATCATAAAAGAAATTCATTTAGGCGGAGGAACTCCAACATTTTTCTCAAAAAACAATTTAGAACATCTGATAAATGGTATTTTTAGTTTTGCCGAAAAAGCCGAAAAACATGAATTTAGCTTTGAAGGTCATCCCAATAATACAACTTACGAACAATTAAAAAAACTATATGATCTTGGCTTTCGCCGAGTAAGTTTTGGTGTTCAGGATTATGCCGAAAAAGTTCAAAAAGCCATTCATCGAATTCAACCTTTTCATAATGTTGCAAAAGTAACTTTTTGGGCAAAAGAAATTGGTTATACTTCTATAGGTCACGATATTATTTTTGGTCTGCCATTTCAAACTATTGACGATGTTATTGATACAGTCGAGAAAACAAATTCATTAAAACCAGATCGTTTAGCATTTTACAGTTATGCACACGTACCTTGGATTAAAGGAAACGGACAACGTGGATTCAATGAAGAAAATCTTCCAAAAGATGCAGAGAAAAGACAACTATATGAAATTGGAAAACAATTACTTTCTAAAAACGGTTACCACGAAATAGGAATGGATCATTTTGCGTTCCAAACTGATAGTTTGTACAAAGCAGCACAAAACAAAGAATTGCACCGAAATTTCATGGGTTACAGTGCGTCAAAAACACAACTTATGATCGGTTTAGGTGTATCATCAATTAGTGATAGTTGGTACAGTTTTGCTCAAAATACTAAAAATTTAGAAGATTATTATCAATTGTTAGAATGGGACAAATTACCTATTGTAAAAGGTCATATTTTAAACAATGAAGATTTAATTATCCGTAAACACATCTTAAATTTAACGTGCGAATTTGAAACTTCCTGGAGCAATGAATCACTTTATTTTAAAGAAATTCCAAATGTTCTACTTGATTTAAAAGAAATAGAAAACGATCAGTTAATTGTAATTGAAGAAGATAAAATTAGAATTACTGAGGCTGGAAAACCATTCGTACGTAATATTTGTATGGCTTTTGATTTGCATCTAAAAAGAAAATCACCGGAAACAAATTTGTTTTCGATGACAGTTTAATAATCGTTTAATTTATTGAATTTAATGGCAATTTGGCGTTGCCTGAACGAACAAACTCATATTTGAAGGAGAAATATAAGGAATTCCCAATCCCAATCCTCTAAGGATAAACAAAACACCAATAATTACTGCCACATAAGGAATTGCTTTTTGAATTTTATTTCTAAAAGGAAGTCTTATTAATGAATTTATGTAGACCACAAAAGTCATTAATGGTAAAGTTCCTAATCCGAATAAAACCATGTACAAAACTCCTAAAGTTGCGCTTTGCATCGCAATTGCGCCAAATAAAGCAACATAAACCATCCCACAAGGCAAAAACCCGTTTAGCAATCCTATTGTAAAAAGAGATTTATAACTCTTATTTTTAAATTGATTTCCTAGACTTGATTTAATTTTTGAAATTACTTTATAAACTGGTTTTGAGAAATTGTATTTTGAGAATACTTTTTCAGGAATTAAAACTACTAATATCATAGCTAAACCAATGAAAATTGATATTTTTTGTTGAAGTCCGGCTAAGAAAAAACCTCTTCCGAGCAATCCAAAAATCAATCCTATAGTTGCGTAGGCAGACAAACGTCCAAGATGATAAGTAATAATTTGAGTAGCTTTTTTAGCTTCATTTTTATGATCTACAGGCAACATCATTGCGATAGGCCCACACATCCCAATACAGTGCAGACTACTAAGCAGACCAAATATAAAAGCTGAATATAACATCTTGAATTAATTTACATAAATAACCTCTTTTGAAAGGTATTTTTTGCCATTATATTGCCATTCCATATTAACATCCCAACGTCCTTTTATCAATTTATCTTTAGGAATTAGCAACGTTGAATTTGTTAGCGCAATTTGAGTATTAAAATCAAATTTCTTGTTTGATGGACGATACAACAATATATTTCCTTTTACCTTATCACTTTCAAAAGTGGTTGGAAAACTAACTTTCAATCCACTTTCATTATAGACAATTGAAGGTTTTCGTTGCAAATCGTGTGCATTTTGCACACGTGCCATTTCTTCTTGAAAATGCGAATCGTGTTTGTAATATTCCTCTACAACCAAATCGTTGTCGTACTTACTATTCGATTGTACTTCAAAAACGAAATATAAAATAAAGGTCATAAACAATGCAAATGCAATAACTATTCCTGTTCCCCAATTGATTTTCATATTTCTGTATTTTAATTGTTAGTGGTCAAAATGGTATTTTTTTTTTAATTAAAACTTCTTGGACCTAAAAAGTTTGTCGTTGTAGTTTCAAGTAATTCATTGCCATTGTAAACGCCAATTTTCACTTTTGTTTTATCACTTTCTAAAATTGCTTCGTTTATTTCTATAAACAATGTTCCTTGAGAAATCCCTTCTTTTGCAACTTTAAAATGTGTTTTCCCAACATTTTTTATCTCGCCTTTCTGGTCAATTAACTCAAAATGAATATCATTATAATCTTTCATTGTTTTGTTGACAATTTTGTAGGTATACACATTACTGATTTTGTCTCCTTTGTGTTGAAAAAGTTGTCCAGGCAAACGCAAAACAATTGCTTCTAAATCTGTTCTTAAAAATAGCATTCCAACAAAAACACCCAATAAAATAATCAAGACTGCCGTATAACCTTTCATTCTGGCGGTAAACTTAAAAGGTGCTTTTTTCTCGATTTCATCTTCAGATGCATATCGAATCAGCCCTTTAGGTAAACCAACACTATCCATAATAGTATCGCACTCATCAATACAAGCTGTACAATTTGTACATTCTAATTGTGTACCATTTCTAATATCAATTCCCATTGGGCAAACATGTACACATTGATGACAATCAATACAATCGCCTTTTCCGGTTGTTGCTCTATCTTCCTTTTTATTGAATTTAGCGCGACCTACTTCTTTTTCTCCACGTACAAAATCGTACGCAACATTAATGGATTTATTGTCTAAAAGTACGCCTTGTAATCTTCCGTAAGGGCAAGCGATAATACAAACCTGCTCGCGAAACCAAACAAAAACAAAATAGAAAACACTTGTAAAAATAAGTAATGCGATAAAGTTACTTGATTGCTGAATTGGCCCTTGTTCGACCATTAAAAATAATTGATCACTACCCACTAAATAAGCAAGAAATACATTTGCAATTCCGAATGAAATCAGAAAAAAAATGGTCCATTTAGTTACTCTTTTTCTAATTTTCTCAGCATTCCATTCCTGTCTTGCTAATCGTAATTGTGCTCCACGATCGCCATCAATCCAATACTCTATTCGTCTAAAAACCATTTCAAGAAAAATTGTCTGTGGACAAATCCAGCCACAAAAAATTCTTCCAAAAACTACGGTAAACAAAATGATAAAAACAATACCAACAAGCATTGATATTACAAAAAGATAAAAATCTTGTGGCCAAAAGGGAAATCCAAAAATATTGAAACGTCTTTCTATAATATTGAACATCATAAATTGATTTCCGTTTACTTTTATAAACGGATTTACAATTAAAATAGTCAATAAAACGTAACTAACTATTTTGCGATATTCATAGAATTTACCAGACGGTTTTTTAGGAAAAATAAATTTCCTCTTACCACCTTCATCAATAGTTCCAATGGTGTCTCTAAAATCTTCGTCTGGTAAATTTGACATGATTACAATTATTATTTTTTAACTTCTGTACTATCTTTTGCTTTACTTGCAGTATCATCTTTTTTAGGAGCGGTATCATCTACCCAAATTTCTCCTTCTGGTTCTTTTGGATCTTTAGGATTACTTCCTCTAAGAGACAAAATATAACTGGCAACTTTTTGAATTTCTTTTGGTTTCATACCGTTGGTTTTCCACGAAACCATTCCTTTTCCATCACGTCCACCATTGGTAATTGTGTGAAAAACGTTTTTAATTCCGCCACCCAAAATCCAATGATCATCCGTTAAGTTTGGTCCAATTTGCCCACCACCATCTGCTCTGTGACAAGCTGCACAATTCATTGCAAAAATTTCTTTCCCTGCAGCTAAACTCTCTGGATCTGTGAGTAAAACAACCGTTTTCTCATCCATTAAATCAGGTGCCGTTTTTAGATATTCATCTACATCAATTTTTGCCTGAGCCATTTCTTTTTTCAATTCAGTTTCCTGATCGTCTCCACCAAACAACTCGTATTTTGCAACATAGATTACTCCAAAAATGATACAGATATAGAATAAATATACCCACCAAGGCGGTAAATTATTGTCTAACTCTTTAATTCCGTCATAATCATGATCCATTAATAAGTCACCTTCTCTTTCTATTGGTTCTGTTTTAGTAAATTTATACATCAAGTCTTTGTACCAAGTGCTTTCAGTTAAACTCAAACTATTTTCATATTCCAATTTTGCTTTTTCTTCTGGCGACATTAAGTGATACATCACTCTATTTACAGCGCTTAATGTAATTTCGATCGCAATTAAAATGAATAGAAAAACGATTAAAAATACTGAAACCATTGGGTATTTTATAAAAGCTGGTCTATCACCTGAATCAATAAAGTATTCCATCAAACCGAAAGCGATAAAGAAAATCAGCGGTACTCTTACATATACTGGGAAAAATTTTTTCATTTTATTTATCTTTTGAAATTATAATACGACCTTCATCCAAAGGAATTTCGCTCATTTCCTGAATTTTTTCTTTCTTGTATGAGAAAACCCAAAAGCCTAGTCCTACGAAGAAGAAAAAGAATATCAAGAGAGAAAGTATCGGGTAAATTTCGATACCCGATATAGTCTCCATATTGTGTTTTATTTGTTCAAACATAATCCTGTTATTTAGAAGTTTCCTTTACCTTTATATCAGTTCCAAGTCTTTGAATGTAAGCAATTAAGGCGACGATTTCTCTTTCATTCATAGGAACGAATTTCTCTCCCGTTTCGGCTGCTTTTTTCTTACTAGCTTCATAACTTTTTACATAATCAGGGTCATTTTCTAAGCTCTTCTCGATGGCAAGTGCTTGTGCTCTAAGTGTTTTTTGAGCATTAGCTACGTCAGCGTCACTATAAGGAACTCCAAGCGTAATCATTGCCTGCATTTTCTTTTGAGTTAGAGAAATATCCATCGCTTCATTATCAAATAACCATTTGTAACCCGGCATGATTGATCCAGATGAGGTACTTTGGGGATTCCAGAAGTGGTTAAAATGCCAATTGTCATTGTATTTTCCACCTACTCTTAATAAATCTGGTCCTGTACGTTTTGAACCCCATAAAAATGGATGATCATATACAAACTCTCCTGCTTTGGATTGTGGCCCGTAACGTACAACTTCACTTCTAAAAGGTCGAACTGATTGTGAGTGACAACCCACACAACCTTCTCTAATATATAAATCTCGCCCTTCAAGTTCTAAAGGTGTATATGGCTTAACACTTGAAATTGTAGGAATATTCGATTTCACCATAATCGTTGGCACAATTTGAATAATACCTCCAATTAAAATTGCGATTGTGGCCAAGATGGTTAACTGAATTGGTTTTCTTTCAAGCCATGAATGGAATTTTTCTCCACTAAGTCTACTGCTACTAATTCTTTGTAAAGCCGGAGCTTGTGCTAACTCATCTTCAATAGTATCACCTACTCTAACCGTCATTATGATGTTATAAACCAGGGTAAACATTCCAATTAAATACAAAGTACCTCCAATAGCTCTCATCCAATACAATGGCATAATTGCAGTTACTGTTTCAAGGAAGTTACCATAAGTTAAAGTTCCATCTGGATTAAATTGTTTCCACATTGATGCTTGTTGAAAACCTGCCACGTACATTGGCAACGTATATAGAATAATTCCTAAAGTACCTATCCAGAAATGGAAATTTGCCAGTTTTTTTGAGAACAATGTACTTTTTGTCATTCGTGGAATTAGCCAATAAATGATACCAAACGACATAAAACCATTCCAAGCTAAAGCTCCAACGTGAACGTGAGCAATAATCCAGTCTGTATAGTGCGCAATAGCATTTACATTTTTTAAAGAAAGCATTGGACCTTCAAAAGTTGCCATTCCGTAACCTGTAATGGCTACAACAAAGAATTTTAAAACTGGTTCTTCACGAACTTTATCCCACGCGCCTCTTAAAGTTAAAAGCCCGTTGATCATACCTCCCCAAGATGGTGCAATTAACATTACTGAAAATGCTACTCCTAAATTTTGAGCCCAGTTTGGTAAAGCTGAGTATAATAAATGGTGCGGTCCTGCCCAGATATAAATAAATATTAAAGACCAAAAGTGTATAATGGATAATCTATAAGAATAAATAGGACGATTGGCTACTTTTGGAATAAAGTAATACATTAATCCTAAGAATGGAGTTGTCAAGAAAAATGCTACCGCATTATGACCATACCACCACTGCACTAAAGCATCCTGAACCCCTGCATAAACAGAGTAGCTTTTTAAAGCCGAAACCGGAATTTCAATATTATTAAAAATATGTAATACAGCTACTGTAACAAATGTTGCCAAGTAAAACCAAATTGCTACATATAAGTGACGTTCTCTACGACGCAACATTGTACCAATCATGTTAATTCCCATTACAACCCAAATTAACGCTATAGCAATATCAATTGGCCATTCTAACTCTGCATATTCTTTTGATGAAGTATATCCTAAAGGTAATGTAATTGCTGCCGCAACGATAATGAGCTGCCAACCCCAGAAATGTAAATTGCTTAAAAAGTCGCTAAACATTCTGGCTTTTAGTAATCGCTGTAACGAATAATACATTCCAGCAAAAAAGGCATTACCAACAAAGGCAAAAATTACCGCATTGGTGTGTAATGGTCTTAATCGACCGTAACTAAGCCATGAAATCCCATCTGTGATATTGGGAAAAAGGTACATCACCGCTAAGGTAAGCCCTACTAACATACCCACAACTCCAAAAAGGATAGTGGCGTAAATGAATTTTTTTACAATTTTGTTGTCGTAATAAAACTGTTCCATTTCCATAATTATACTTGTTTTTCTTCGGTTGGTGAATTATTATTCTGGGGAGTAATTTTGGTCTCATCGTCAAAAAGCATTCTGACTGAAGGTGTATAATCGTCGTCGTATTGTCCAGATTTGACAGCTACTATAAAAGCAATAAAGAACCCTATTGCTACGAAAATACTTACTGAAATTAATAGATAAATAACACTCATACCTTAATTTTATGTTAACAAAATTACTTAGTTACTAGCTGTTAAAATATGATAATTATCATAGTCGAAGTCTTTAGTTAAATTTATAAAAAAATAACATTTGAATTATTTAAAATTAATCTAAATTACTATTACTGAAATAGTTAGACATTATAGTAACAAAACTTACTATTGTAATAGTGCTTAAAGGCATAATAATAGCAGCTACTAAAGGAAGTAAATTACCTGTAATTGCGAAAGAAAGTCCTACAACATTGTAAAGCAGTGATAAGACAAAACTCATTTTGATAATTGTAATAGACTTACGAGATAATTTTAAAAAGTAATTTAATCTCGAGAACTCACTTGCGTCTAATATTGCATCGCAAGCTGGTGAAAAAACATTGACATTTTCAGAAATAGAAATTCCAACATTACTTTGTGCAAGTGCTCCGGCATCGTTTAAACCATCTCCAACCATCATTACATTCCGACCCTTGTCTTGTAGGTTTTTAATGAATTGAAGTTTTTGTTCCGGTTTCTGATTAAAAATGAGCTCGGTGTTCCTGGGCAAAATAGCTTCCAAATTTTCTCTTTCGCCATCATTGTCACCAGAAAGTACTTTTATCTGATAATCTTTACTTAGCGTTGCAAATAATTTTTCTATACCTTCTCTATATTGATTTTGGAACGTAAACTTTCCGTAATAAATATCGTTGATTCTAATGTGTAGACTTGTTCTTTCGATTTCTGATGCATCTGTAACTGGACTTTCGACAAACTCCGCAGATCCTATTTTAATTACTGTATCACCAGAAAAAGCATAAATACCTTTTCCCGTAATCTCCTGAAAATCATCAATTTTAATCCTGTTTGATTCTGGTAAAAAATCATACAACATACGACTTAAGGGATGATTCGAAGCGCGAAGAACATTTTTTATAAGAATATAATTTTCATCAGAAAGTACATTCCCTTCATACATTATATTTGATTTTTTATTGGTTGTAATTGTTCCTGTTTTATCAAAAACTATGGTATCTACTTTTGCTAATTGCTCTATAACTAAAGCATTTTTAAGATACATTTTTTGCTTGCCCATAATTCTTAGAATGTTACCAAAAGTAAATGGAGCTGTAAGCGCTAAAGCACAAGGACATGCTACAATTAAAACTGCCGTAAAAACATTAAAAGCGACGTTTGCATCTATAGATATCCAATAACCAAAACCTGCAACAGAAATTAATAATAATATTGGCGTAAAATAACGGCTAATTTTATCTGTAATTGTTTTGTGCTTTTGCTCTACATTTTTCTGAAAAACTTCATTACTCCACAATTGTGTCAAGTAACTTTGGGAAACAGAATGCAATACTTCCATTTCGATCACTTTTCCGATTTGTTTTCCTCCGGCAAAAACTTTATCTCCAGATTTTTTAGTAATTGGCACCGCTTCTCCAGTTACAAAACTATAATCAATTTCGGCTTTTTCACTAATCAAAATTCCATCTACAGGAATTAGTTCCTGATTTCTAATTAATAATCTATTGCCTTTTTCCACATCGTAAATAGGCACACTTTCTTCGGATGTATCAGAATTAATTCTTGTTACTGCTATTGGAAAATAGGATTTAAAATCACGTTCGAAACTTAAAAAACTATAGGTTTTTATTTGAAACATTTTTCCGAGTAACATAAAGAAAACTAACCCTGTAAGACTATCAAAAAAGCCAGATCCATAGTTCATTACTATATCAAAAGTACTACGCACAAACATAACGATAATCCCCAAAGCAATTGGTATATCGATATTTAACATACCCGATTTTACACTTTTATACGCAGAAACATAATAACCGCTTGCCGAATATAAAAAACTAGGCAATGCCAGAATAAAGATCAGGATTCTAAAAAAAGGTTTATAATTGTCCAACCAAAATTCTTTGATTTCAAAATACTCAGGAAATGAAAGCAACATAATGTTTCCAAAACAAAAGAAAGCAACTCCTAGTTCATAAGTGAGACTTCTGTCAACATTATTTTTACCTGATTCGTAATTTTCTAGACTTATATAAGGTTCATAACCTATTGAACTTAATGAGTAGACAATAGTTTTCAATGAAACAATATCTGTATTAAAGGTAATTCGAACTCTTTTTTCCGGAAAATTAACTTGCGAAGTACTTATTCCTGGCTGAATTCGGTTTAGATTTTCCAAAATCCAAATACATGAACTACAATGAATATGGGGAATATTTAATGATACAATAGCTGTATTTCCTTCTTGAAATTCTAAGACTTTTGATAAAATAGCCTCATTATCCAGAAAATCATATTTACCTTTTATATCTTGCGGAGTAGCACCGGGAGATTTTTCAAAATCATAATAGCAGGTTAGATCATGAAGACTAAAAATTTCATAAACGGTTTTACAGCCCGCACAACAAAACTTTTTTTCATCAAAATTGATTTCTTCATTTTTAGGGATGGTAAGTCCGCAATGAAAACAACTCTGCTCACTCATAATTTGTTTCTTTTTTAATGTAACAAATATTCAAAATAAGAACCGACTTTTAATATGACATTTATCATAGTATAATTAAATCGAATTCTAATTTAACGAAATAAAACAGGCGAAAAGCAACATTATGCTTTTTATCTGTTTTTTCAGTAATAATAGCACCTTGCAAAGCGAATATTCCTTAATTTTGCAGTAAATTTTTTTTGCTATGAATAAATGTGATCAATGTATAGTGAGGCAACTTTCATCTTTAAAAGCGCTTAATAAGGATGAAGTAATAAAACTGGCTAGTAGTAAAACAACTTATACGATTAAAAAAGGTGAGGCTATTTTTGAAGAAGGTGAGGTAACTAATGGTGTTTTTTGTGTAAAAGATGGTGTTGGAAAACTTTCTAAATTAAGTGCAAACGGAAAAGATCAAATTGTAAAATTGGTAAAATCCGGAGAACTTTTGGGTCAGCGCTCTATGATTAGTAATGAACCAGCAAACTTATCTGCCAAAGCTATTGCTGATATGGAAGTTTGTTTTATTCCAAAAAGCGAAATCATTCACTTTTTTAATAACAACAATCAATTCTCTATGAATTTGATGCAATCAGTTTGTGAAGATTTAAAAGAATCTGAAAACGATAAAATCGCATTAGTTCAAAAAACTGTTAAACAACGATTAGCAGAAACCTTATTACACCTATACGATGCTTTTGGTGAAACTGCTGACAAAACGCTAAAAGTGCAATTAACCAGAGAAGAACTAGCTGGTATAATTGGTACTGCCACAGAAAGTTGCATCAGACTATTATCTGACTTTAACAAACTTGAACTGATCGAGTTGGTTGGTAAAAAAATTAAACTTAAAGATATTAAAGCATTAAAAAAACTAGCGGAATAATTACAGTTTTTTAGCTTCGTTCCAAAAGACATCCATCTCGGCTAAAGTCATATCCATCAAAGGTTTTCCTAATTCTCCAGCTTTGCTTTCCAGATATTGAAAACGCTTGATGAATTTTTTATTGGTACGCTCTAATGCATCTTCGGGATTAACATTTAAAAATCGGGCATAATTAATCATCGAGAACAAAACATCGCCAAATTCGGCCTCAATTTTATCCTGATCACCTGATTTTACTTCCACTTGCAATTCTTCTAATTCTTCTTGTACTTTATCCCAAACCTGACGCGGTTCTTCCCAATCAAAACCTACTCCTTTTACTTTGTCCTGAATTCGGCTTGCTTTTACTAAAGCCGGTAAACTTCTTGGAACTCCCTCCAGAACAGATTTCTTGCCTTCTTTCAGTTTAAGTTTTTCCCAATTTTGCTTCACTTCTTCTTCGTCTTTAACAACTGTATCACTATAAATATGTGGGTGACGATGAATTAACTTATCACAGATTTCATTACAAACATCTGCAATATCAAAATCGTTGGTTTCTGAGCCAATTTTTGCATAAAAAACGATATGCAATAATAAATCTCCTAACTCTTTTTTGATCTCATTTAGATCATTATCTAAGATAGCGTCTCCTAATTCATAAGTTTCTTCAATAGTAAGATGTCTTAGTGTTTGCAAAGTTTGCTTTTTATCCCACGGACATTGCTCGCGAAGCTCATCCATGATAATTAATAATCTTTCGAAAGCCTTAAGTTGAAGTTCTTTACTCATTTTATGAAGTTTTATTTGGGTTGTAAACCGATGGTGTAAAAGTAAAAAATCCTGTCAAGAAAACATCTTAACAGGATTAATATATTTGAATGTAGCGAACTACTATTCTTCTTTTTTAGCTTTTGCTTTTTTAGCAGCCGGAGCTTTTTTTACTTTTTCTTCTGCAACAGGAGCTTCTTCAGTTGTTTCAGTAGCAGCTGGTGCTAAATCTGTAACTAAACCTTTAGCCTGAAGTGTATTGTACCAGTTTAATACCTTTTTAATATCAGAAGGATACACTCTTTCTTCATCATAATCAGGTAAAATTTCCTTAAAATAAGCTGCCAATGTAGCATTGTCTTCTTTATGAGAGATAGCTTGCCCTTTATTTTCTTTAGTTGCAATACGTTGCATTACTTCAGTCAATGGTTTTTCGCCGTCGTAAGTATAAATTGAAATTTCTGATAATAAACTTACATTACTTTTTAAGTTTACTGTAATTTTTTTTCCGTCTAATAATGATTCTGCCACAAAACCTGTACGAGTTTGTACTTTCAATACATATAAACCTGGTTTCCCAGAAATGGCTAAAATTTTCTCTAAATTCATGTTTATTAAAATTAGTATTAAGAATTTGATTTATTATATTTTGAAGATTCTAAATTTATACTTTAGAATGCTTATCTCCCTTTTTTAGCAGCAGCAAATTTCATTCTGTATTCTTGAAAAGTCTTGCCTTCTGTAATGTTTTTTAATTTCTTTTGAATCAAACGCTTTTTCAAAGAAGATATTTTATCGGTAAATAAAACGCCTTCAATATGATCGTACTCATGTTGAATAACCCTTGCAATCAAACCATCAAAAACTTCTGTTTTCATTACAAAATCTTCCTCACAATATTCGATTGTAACAGTTGGTTTTCTGTAAACATCTTCGCGAACGTCTGGAATACTCAAGCAACCTTCGTTAAAACTCCACTCTTCACCTTCTTCTTTAACAATTTTAGCATTGATAAAAGTTTTTTTGAAACCTTTTAAATCTTTTTGTTCTTCTGACGGTAAATCTTCATCATCGCTAAAAGGAGTTGTATCAATAACAAACAAACGAATTGGCATACCCACTTGTGGTGCAGCTAGTCCTACTCCGTAAGCGTTGTACATGGTCTCATACATGTTTGCTATTGTTTCTTTTAAGTTTGGGTAATCTGGCGTAATTGCCTCGCCCACTTTTCTTAAAACAGGATCACCATATCCTACAATTGGTAAAATCATTTGTATTATTTTAATGTATTATCTACTGAAAACCCTGAATTTATTTCTATTAATTCAGCTGGCAAAAATAGTAAAAAATAGTCAATGAATAATTCTAAAGCCATATTATATATCATTTTTTGCTTTAGCTCTAAAAACTCATCTATAATTATGCCAAATTAATTCGTACAATTCGTACTTTTGTTTATAAACCATACTATATGTTTGAACGTATCACTAAATTTACCAATAGTACTTCTTTTTTTAATGCCTCAAAAATAACCATTGCTTCAGTAGTTCCTGTGTTAATTTTGAACTTTTTAGGATATTTTGAAATAGGTTTTACAATTGCTTTGGGTGCGTTTTATACTTATCCAAGTGATATTCCGAGCTCCTTAAGTCATAAAATAAAAGGCCTTATTGCAGCTTCGTTTATAGTAGCCGGTGTTAATTTTTTAGTGAACATTGCATATCCATATCCCTATATTTTTTATCCATTTTTAGTATTCTTACTTTTTGCATGTTCTATGATATCAGTTTATGGACAACGTGCAACTTTAGTTTCGTTCTCGGCCTTATTATCAATTTCTTTATCCTTTGGCCATTTACACGAAGGTTGGGAAGCCGTTGAATATTCTGGTTGGATTTTTGTTGGAGGTATTTTATACTTAATTGTCTCTCTTGTTTTTCATTTTGTACAACCTTATAAATATATTGAATTAGAAATTGCTCAGGGAATAAAATTGACGGCAAAATACTTGAAATTAAGGGGTGATTTATGGAATCCCGAAGCCAATAGAGAATCAATTATCGAAAAACAATTGAGTGTTCAGGTTGATCTAAATTTGATTCATGAAGATTTAAGAAAATTACTTATTGGTAATCAAAATACTTCTGCAGCAACGAGTCAAAATCGAAAAATGTTGCTTGTTTTTATTACTTTGGTCGAAATTCAAGAACTTGCTTTATACACTTCTTTTGATCACAGTAAGCTTCATGAAAAATTTGCGAAGCATCCAGATGTTCTTCGTACTTATCAAAATGTCGCTTATAAACTAGCTTCAACTTTAAAGAAGCTTTCAAAAAATGTACATAATATAAGTGTTTATGTCGATAAAAATGATTTAAAAAACGAACTTGATGCATTTGAATTTGCCATTTTTGATTACGAAAAAAGTTTAGGCAAAGATGAAGCTGCTGAGGGAGTTTTGATGTTGACAAATATGCTGAAATATGCTAAAAATCAAGTTGGAAAAATCAAAACGATTCAGCGTGCGTTTTCGTTAGCTATGCAATCGTTTAAATTAAAGGATAAAGATAAAGAACTTGAAAAATTCTTAACGCCTCAATATTATCCGTTGCGTACTTTGATTGAAAATTTGACGTATTCTTCTTCAATTTTCAGACATTCGCTTCGACTGACAATTACAATTTTAATTGGTTTTATTATCGGGAAGTTTCTTCCGTTTCAAAACGTTTACTGGATTTTACTAACCATTGTTGTGATCATGCGACCTGGCTACGGTTTAACAAAGGAACGATCGTACAACAGAATTTTTGGAACTATTTTAGGAGGTTTATTAGCGTTTGGAATTGTATCTGTTATTCAAAACCATGTTGCGTTGAGTATCTTCTCTATTGTTTGTATGCTTTTGGGAATTTCGTTTACGCAAATCAATTATAAAATAAGTGCCACATTTGTAACGATGTATGTGGTTTTTATATACGGAATTTTAACTCCAAATGTGGTCGAAGTAATTCAGTTTAGAATTTTAGATTCGCTTGCTGGAGCCATTTTAGCCTTTATGGCCAATCAGTTTTTATGGCCTGCGTGGGAATTCATAAATACTCCAATTCATATCGAAAACTCGATTAAAGCGAACCGAAATTATCTTAAAGAAATTGCCGATTTTTACAATAAAAAAGGCGAAGTACCAACTTCTTACCGTTTGGCCCGAAAGAATGCTTTTGTTGAAGTTGGTAATTTAATGACTTCTTTTCAGCGTATGATGCAGGAACCAAAATCGAAACAAAAAACGCTTCCGCTGGTTAACAAATTGGTAGTCTTAAACCATTCTATATTATCTGCATTAGCTTCATTATCTACTTATATACAGTCGCATCAAACAACATCGGCATCAGAATCGTTTAATTACATCATTAAAACAATACTTTCAAACTTAGATCATGCAATCTCAATTTTGCGCAATGAAACTGTTATTACCGACACATTTTTTGATAAGGAAGATGTTACTTTACAGTTTGAAGAACTTAAACGTGTTAATTTTAAACGTTTATCTACAGATGATGAATTAGACAAAGAAACACGTCAAGCGAAAATGCAAGAAGCACAAATGGTTATTGAACAATTAATATGGATGAGCGATCTAGCCGAAAAGATTTTAAAAATCACCAAAGAATTTAAAGAAACAAGTCAGGATTAAAAGGACTAATACTTCTGATTTAATCAGTATTTAAATCATATTATTTTCCAAATAAAAAAAGAGCTTAATTTTGACATCAAAACTAAGCTCTTTTTTATTTATATTTTTAGATACTAATTATTAAGTTTCAAAACTTCAGAAGTATGTTTTCTCAGTTCAGCCAAAAATTCTGGTTTATCATTTAAAGTTTGACCGTATGAAGGAATCATGTTTTTCATTTTTGCTTCCCATTCCGGCGTTTTAATTTGATCTGTAAAACATCTGCTTACCAAATCAATCATAATTGCAACTGCTGTTGATGCACCAGGAGAAGCCCCTAGCAAAACTGCTAAAGTTCCGTCATGTGTATTAATTACCTCTGTTCCAAATTCTAAAACACCACCTTCTTTTTCATCTTTTTTAATAACCTGAACACGTTGTCCTGCTTTTTCTAATTTCCAGTCTTTAGAACGTGCCGAAGGTAAATATTCGCGCAAAGCTTTCATTCTGTCTTTTGGAGACTGACGAACTTGCTCTATTAAATACTTCGTTAATGGAATATTGTGAAATCCTGCAGACAACATAGGAACCAAATTGTTTGCTTTAATCGATAATGGTAAATCTAAATATGAACCATTTTTTAAGAAACGTGTCGAGAATCCTGCAAAAGGCCCAAAAAGTAATGCTTTTTCACCATCTATCACACGTGTATCAATATGCGGAACCGACATTGGAGGCGCTCCAACGCTTGCTTTTCCATACACTTTTGCTTGGTGTTTTGCAATTACTTCAGGATTTGTACATTTTAACCATTGTCCGCTTACGGGGAAACCTCCGTAACCGTTTCCTTCCGGAACGTTTGCTTTCTCTAACAGAGGCAATGAACCTCCACCAGCACCAATGAATACAAATTTTGTATATGCTTTTCGTTTTTGACCTGTCGCTAAATCAGTAATTTTGATTCTCCAAGATTTGTCATCACGTTGTTTTAATTTTTCAACTTCATGATTAAAATATAAAGAAACACCATCTAGTTTTTCTAAATAATTAAACATGCTTCTGGTTAAAGCACCAAAATTAACATCGGTACCAATTTCCATGTGAGTTGCGGCCAATTTCTCGCTAGGATCTCTACCTTCCATAACAAGCGGCATCCATTTTTTTAACTGCTCAAGATCAGTACTAAATTCCATTTGAGAAAAAATTGGATTGCTTTGTAATGCTGCGAATCTCTTTTTAAGATATTCAACATTTTTTTCTCCCCAAACAAAACTCATATGAGGAACACTTTTAATAAAATTATCTGGAGATGGTACTTTATTTTCCTGAACGAGATAGGACCAAAATTGTCTAGAAATCTCGAAAGATTCTGCTATGCTTATTGCTTTTTTAGGATCAATACTTCCGTCAGCCTTTTCTGGAGTGTAATTTAGCTCACAAAAAGCCGAGTGTCCCGTTCCTGCGTTATTCCAAGCATCTGAGCTTTCGGCTGCGGCAACATCTAATCTTTCGTAAATTTCAATTTTAATATCAGGTTGTAATTCTTTCAAAATTACTCCAAGAGTGGCACTCATTATTCCCGCTCCAATTAGTACTACTTCACTATTAGAACGTATTGTTTCGTTAGGCATAACAGTATTGTTTTTAAAGTGCAAAGGTACTTTTTATAATTGCAAAAAAAAACTAATTTTCTATGATAAAAGTTATGTTTTTATTAAAAACATTAGATTAAAGAATCTAAAATGAGGAAAAAATTAAAATCGTTTTGAAGAAAGATAATCCTGAAGCATTATTGTAGCTGAAATTTCGTCAATTAATCCTTTATTCTGACGTTGTTTTTTACTCAAACCGCTATCTATCATGGTTTGAAATGCCATTTTTGAGGTAAAACGCTCATCAACACGAACGACTTTCATATCTGGAAAAATGTTAGAAAAATGAGTTACAAAACCTTTAATTATTGAAGCACTTTGAGATGGCTCGCCGTTCATTTGTTTTGGTTCACCAATTAGGACGGTTTCAACTTTTTCTTTTGCAAAATAATCTTTTAGAAAATCAATTACAGTATTGGTTGGAATGGTAGTTAAACCTGATGCTATAATTTGCATTTCATCAGTAACAGCAATTCCGGTGCGTTTTTGTCCGTAGTCTATAGAGAGAATTCTTGGCATTTTGTAAGTTTTGTCAAAGATAACTATTTTAATTTTTCAATTCTTAACAAACCTTTTTACCACATTAAAAAAAATCCGTTTTGACAAACTCAAAACGGATTTTTCATCCAAATACTTAAAACTAAAAAACTATAAATAATCTACCTATTAAATAAACGTCTAAAAAAACCTTTTTCCTCCTCTTCATCATCATCTTGTTCTTCATATTGAGCAAACTTCGCTTGTGCTTTTTCATGTTCATATATTAACTCCTTAATATATTCTACGTAGGTTCTCTTTTTTTCTTCCAGAAATCCAATCAAATATTTCTCTCCAAACTCTACTCCGCTTGCCGCTTCAATTTGCAATAACTTTTTATATAGTGGTTCAATATGTAGCGAAATAACTTCTTGCGGAACGGCTTGTCTTCTTCCAAAATAATTTACGATTACACCGTTTTCGTCTTTTGCAATTTCAAAATCAGTAACAACCCAGTAATAACGTCCAGACTTTGCAAGGTTCTTTACAATCGCATGAAAGTTTTTACCTGCTTTTAGATTCTCCCAAAGCACTTTAAAAATAACTTTTGGCATATCTGGATGACGAATCATATTATGTGGCTGCCCCATTAATTCGTAATCTTCGTAACCGGATACATCAACAAAAACTTCATTGGCATATTCAATAATACCAAAGGCATTTGTTTTACTCATAATCACTTGTGTTTTATCCCACGTGACTTCTTTATCTATAACTGTAATTTGATTTCGAAGCTGATTTTCTTGATTCATCTTTTGCTGCTTATATATTTTGTTTTGGAATGTATTATTAATCCCCCATATTAAAGTGGTTCGGGAATTATGCCGCGAAATTAAAGAGAAGAAAAAAATCAAAATCTGATTTTTGTCATATTTTGATATTAAAAAAACTTTTAGAGGTAATCGATGTGTTTTATTTTAAATATTAGATGAATTTTATTTATCAAATTAAAAACAAAAAGTTATATCTGTAACATTTTACAAAGGTTTTACTTTTTTGCTTTTCCACAAATACGCTATCTTTGCCAAAAATTAAAACTTATGAATTCTTTACAAACTATAATTGAACAAGCTTGGGAAAACAGAGCTTTATTACAAGAAACTGCAACTACAGATGCTATTAGAGAAGTTATCGAACTAGTTGATGCAGGAAAACTACGTTGTGCTGAACCAGTTGGAGACAAATGGCAGGTAAACGAATGGGTTAAGAAAGCGGTTGTTATGTATTTCCCAATTCAAAAAATGGAAACATGGGAGTCTGGTATTTTCGAATATCACGATAAAATGTTGCTAAAAAGAGGTTATGCTGAAAAAGGAATTCGTGTAGTACCAAATGCCGTTGCACGTTACGGAGCTTACATTTCTAGCGGAGTTATCTTAATGCCTAGTTATGTAAACATTGGTGCTTATGTAGACGAAGGTACAATGGTTGATACTTGGGCAACTGTTGGTAGTTGTGCACAAATTGGTAAAAATGTCCACTTAAGTGGTGGTGTTGGTATTGGTGGAGTTTTAGAGCCATTACAAGCTGCTCCGGTAATTATTGAAGACGGTGCTTTTATTGGTTCTCGTTGTATTGTTGTAGAAGGAGTTCACGTTGGTAAAGAAGCTGTTCTTGGTGCTAACGTTTGTTTGACTGCTTCGACAAAAATTATCGATGTAACTGGTGACGAGCCTGTTGAAATGAAAGGTTTTGTTCCTGCTCGTTCAGTTGTAATTCCAGGAAGTTATACTAAAAAATTCGCTGCTGGTGAGTTCCAAGTTCCTTGTGCTTTAATTATTGGTACTCGTAAACCATCTACAGATTTAAAAACTTCTCTAAACAATGCACTTCGTGAATACGATGTTGCTGTTTAAGTTTTAAAATAAAACACACTAAAAAATCCAAATTCCAATTGATAATGATTGGAATTTGGATTTTTTTTGCTTCAATTTGTAATCTTATAAAAAGATTCCATTTTCTCTATGAAGATACTTGTAATTCAGCAAAAAATGATTGGCGATGTTTTAATCAGCAGTATAATTTGCAATAACTTGCGTACTGCTTATCCTAACGCTCAAATCGATTATTTGGTTTATGCTTCGACAACGCCCGTTTTAGAAGGAAATTCTAGTATTAGTAATGTTATTTTGTTTGAAGAGAAACACCGCAAAAGCAAAAAAGAATTATTAAATCTTGGTTTACAGATTCGAAAAGAAAAATATGATGTATTAATCGATGCTTATTCAAAATTAGAAAGTTGGATATTAGTTTTGCTTAGTAATGCCACACAAAAAATATCATACAAAAAACCCGGCAGAAACTTTTTATATACTGATAATGTTCCGTTTGAACCTTTTCCAAAAACCAATTTAGGTTTAGCAATCGAAAGACGTCTTTCGTTATTAGAGCCTTTGGATTTGAAAATTGAAATAGATCCAATCCCTAAATTGTTTGTATCAGAAAAAGAAAACCAAGAAGCGATTGCACTTTTTGAAAAACACAAGGTTCAAAAAGATCGAAAAACAGTAATGATAAGTCTTTTGGGAAGCGAGAATTTAAAAACTTATCCTCTAGATTATATGGCAAAAGTGGTCGATTATATCGCCGATAACGCCAATGTAAATATTCTTTTTAATTATTTCCCAAAGCAAATCGAGCAGGCCAAAACCGTATTTAATGCTTGCAAACCTTCAACTCAGAAAAAAATTTACTTTGATTTATTAGGCGGAGATTTACGCTCTTTTATTGGCTTGGTCAATCAATGTGATTTAATTATTGGTAATGATGGCGGTGCAATTAATATGGCGAAAGCACTTGAAAAACCTTCATTTATTATTTTTTCTCCCTGGATTGATAAGAAAATTTGGGCTACTTTTGAAGATGAAATTCACCATCTTTCAGTACATTTAAAAGATTATCGTTCTGATTTATTTGAGCAAAAAACAGAAAAAATGCTCAAAAAGGAATCTTTATCATTATATCAGGAATTTAAACCTGAATATTTTGAATCTAAAATCAAATTCTTTTTGGATAAAAACCTTAGTATTACCAAATGATTTTGTCTGAAAAACAACCTTTAACGGCTTTGGTAATTACTTATAATGAAGAACAAAATATAAAAGCTGTTCTTGATCATTTGGCTTTTGCCGATGAAATTATCGTTGTTGATTCCTTCAGTTCAGATAAAACTTTTGAAATTGCTTCATCATTTCAAAATGCAAAAGTGGTACAACGTAAATTTGACAATTTTGCTTCTCAACGTAATTTTGCACTTAATCTTGCAACAAATTCATGGATTCTATTTATAGATGCGGATGAAAGACTAACAGCAAAACTTCAGGATGAAATTATCTATATAATTAGCCTCAAGAATAGCGCTACGGCTTATTTTATGTATCGAAACTTTATGTTTAAAGGTAAAAAATTACGCTTTAGTGGTTGGCAAACAGATAAAATCATTCGTCTTTTTAAGAAAGAAAATGCTTTTTATAACCACGAAAAAATCGTTCATGAAAAGCTAATTGTAAAAGGAGAGATTGGTAAATTAAGAAACAAACTTACTCATTACTCCTATTCAAATTATGAAGATTACAAGAAAAAAATGATTCTTTACGGGCAACTTAAAGTGCAGGAAGAATTGCAAAAAAAAACCAATCCTAATTTTTTTCATTTTTACATTCGTCCTGCTTATCAATTTCTAAATCAATATATTGTCCGTCTTGGGATCTTAGACGGAAAAAAAGGAATTATTATTTGTTATCTAAACGCACTGAGTGTTGCAGTTCGTTTTCGAGAACTCAAAAAAGTTATGACTTTGAAGCAACAGTAGCATATTGCAGATAAAAAATATCCATTTGAGTAAACAAAAACAAAATATTGAATAAATAAGGTTTTAAAGACTTGGTTCTTCTAATTCCTTCATTTGTTTTTACCACATATCCTGCTTCTTCATACATTCTTTTAATACTTTTTCCGGTAAAAAAACGCATATGCGTGAAGTCCATAACGCCATGTTGCTCATATTTCCAATCTTTTTTCCATAAAAACATGGTCATTTGATTGTGATATCTAATATTTGGAATAGAGCTGATGACAACTCCTTTATCTGAAAGTTTCTTTTTTATCTCTTTTAATAATGCATAAGGATCATAGACATGTTCCAAAACATCATTAAAATAAATAGCATCGAAGTAATTGTCTGGCAAGTCATTAATAAAATCTTCGCACATTCCAACAAAAGCTTTATCTAAAACTTTTTTAGCTTTTTCACCTTCTTCAGGCATCATTTCAATACCCCAAACCTCTTTGTTATTATCTTTTTTGATTAACTCGCCAAAACAGCCATTTCCGCAACCCACTTCTAATATTTTAGTGGCGTGATCTGGTAAGTATTTAAGCATTTCAAAACGAACTTTACTGTAATAGTGATCTGGTTTATTGTCGTAATTCATATATATATTTTTGCTAAATATATGAAATCAGAACTAAAAACCAACTGTTTCTTAAGTTTTATACATAAGAAAAAATTTACACTAAGAATATCATAGATTTACAAGACCAGTTCCAAAATAACTAAGATTTCCAGAATTTAAGTCTCTTTTTAAGTCTTTTCTTTTTAGCGAATTCTTCTTGAAAATGAGTTGTAGCATACCACATAGTTTCAAAGATTTCAGCTTCAGTCTTATCCGTATAAAACTTAGCATATTCATTACTCATTACTGCAATCATGTCTTTTCTAGGCGTTAAGCGTCTAAAATTATTCATACGTTGCTCAAAACTCATTGTTTGATGAAAATTCATTCGGTTTAAATCAACTAAAAAGAACTCATATTTATTTTCAGTTTCCTTCTTAATTAAAGTATTTCCGGGAGAGTGATCTAGAAATTCGACTCCTTTTTGATGTAAATCAAATGTGAACTTGGTAAATTGTCTTAAAATATTATCATGATCTGGATAATCTGGAATTTCGACTAATTCCCTATAAGTCAACTCTGTTACCAAGTGTTCACTTACGTAGTAACTATCTTTTAATCCTAGAAAATTGAAGTTCTCATAATATGCAATTGGCTCTGGAGTTCCAATTCCTTTTTCCAACAAAATTGTGGCATATTCGAATGAGCGCTTTGCTTTTGATTTTCTAAAATATTTGTAAGCTACCTTATTAATAAGGTTTGGAATTTTAAATGATTTGATATTAATTGTCCTACCATTAAAATTGAACAATTTAATTTTATTGCGATCTCCATTACCAAAAAGCTCCCCTGAATTCTGAAAACTTTTAATAATAGCAAGAATTTCATTATACTGTTTCTCCCTGTTGTTTTCACTAAAGTCTCCCTTATTAGCAGTAATAACTAATTTATTAGCCATGTGTGTATTTCTAAGATTAAGTCTGTTTTAAAATGCCGATTTTTTATCTCTGAACATTTTTTTACATTTTTTTATTTTTCTCATTAAACCTTTGGCCACAAAATTAATCTAATAAACAAGATAACTTCATTCTGGAACATTTTTTTTATTTATTCCAGCAAATATTCCTTGTCGCAAAAGGGATATTACGAGAAAGTGAAGTTAGAAAAACAATCAAATCAAATAAATATTAAAACTGTAATTATTAAGTTATGATGATCCATGTTAAAATGAATTTTTTTTTTATTAAAGTACACGTGGGAATTATGTAATTTTTAAAAAACAGGTTTAATTATTTTTACACCTACTAAAATATGAATAACAATACTATGCAAATTACCTTGATAAGTTTTGACAACTGGGGGCTTAATAAACATATAGCCAAAAGTTTGGAAGAACAGGGACACAAAGTAAAACATATAGATTTTAATGCTTTTAAATATAAATACCCAACTCCATTACATAAAGTTCAGAATTTTATTTTAAAAAATCTTTTCAAAATAAACCTGAAGAACTTGTATTACGGGAAAGAGATTATCAAAAAATTACAAGAAAACAAAGAAGTTCAAGACGTTATTTTAACGATAAAAGGGGATTTTATTGATTCGAAAAGTCTTTTAGAATTTAAAAAATATACCAAAAAATCAATTGGTTTTTTTAATGATAACAGTTACCGATGCCCAAAAATTGGACGCGTTTTTTCGTCTTTTGACGAAGCTTATTCATTTGAGAAGGAAGATTGCGAAAAATTCGGTTTAAAATTTG
>Ga0302173_10000191_pt1 | contig 33054 bp, 36 predicted proteins | sample I_Fen_N3_1_FD_198785 | JGI IMG/M metagenome (GOLD analysis project Ga0302173, IMG submission 198785) | Peat permafrost microbial communities from Stordalen Mire near Abisko, Sweden - I_Fen_N3_1 | ecosystem: Environmental > Terrestrial > Soil > Wetlands > Permafrost | place: Sweden: Abisko... | reverse complement strand
TAAAAAAGCTTTAACCGAAGCAAAATGTTATACTTGGTTAGAATATTTGTCTAACGACATCGGAAGTCGTTTGTCTGGATCTGAAAATGCAGAAAAAGCAGTTAAATATACCAAGACACAATTAGAATCTTTAGGACTTGATAAAGTCTATTTGCAAGAAGTTATGGTGCCACATTGGGTTCGTGGTCAAAAAGAAACCGCTTTTATTTTAGACGGAAAATTAAAAACAGCTGTACCAATTTGCGCTCTAGGAGGATCAGTAGCAACTCCAAAAGCAGGACTTACTGCCGAAATTGTAGAAGTGCAAGGAATTGATGAACTTAAACAATTAGGAGATAAAGTAAAAGGTAAAATTGTGTTTTATAACAGACCAATGAATCCTGAAAACATCGAAACATTTACTTCATATGGAGCATGCGTAGACCAAAGATATGCCGGTGCACAAGAAGCAGCAAAATTTGGTGCCGTAGGAACAATTGTTCGTTCTATGAATTTACGTTTAGACGATTTTCCACATACAGGAGTTCAAAGTTATGGTAGTCTTCCAAAAGAAGAATATATTCCAACTGCAGCAATTAGTACAAACGGAGCTGAATTGTTAAGTAAATCATTAAAAGCAAATCCGACTTTAAAATTTTATTTCAAACAATCTTGCGAAACATTGCCAGACGTATTGTCTTATAATGTAATTGGCGAATTGACAGGAACAGTAAATCCATCAAACATAATGATTGTTGGCGGACATTTAGATTCTTGGGATTTGGCCGATGGTTCTCACGATGATGGAGCAGGAGTAGTGCAAAGTATGGAAGTACTTCGTATTTTGAAAAACTTAAATTATAAACCTAAAAATACCATTCGTGTAGTTTTGTTTATGAATGAGGAAAACGGAGGAAAAGGTGGAGCAAAATATGAAGAAGTTTCAAAACAAAAGAACGAAAACCACATTTTTGCTTTAGAAAGTGATTCAGGAGGATTTTCTCCAAGAGGATTCTCTATAGAAGCTGATGATGCTAATTATAAAAAGATAAAAGAGTATAAAGATCTTTTTGAGCCTTATTTAGTGCACAGTTTTACAATAGGTCACGCAGGTTCAGATATTGGTCATTTAACGTCTAAGGCGATCGTTAAAGCAGGTTTAAAGCCAGACTCTCAACGTTATTTCGATTATCACCATGCAGCAAACGATAAATTTGACGCAATAAACAAAAGAGAACTAGAACTTGGTGCTGCAACAATGACAACATTAATGTACTTAATGGATCAAAATGGAATTGTACTTCCCGCTACTGCATCGAATTAATAATCTCTACATAAAGATTTCTAAAAAGCTATAAGTTTACTTGTAGCTTTTTTTTATTAGAAGAAATTGGTACTAAAAAGTAATTGTAAATTTTGCGCCTTCATTCAGATTACTTTCCAGAGAAATATGTCCGCCAAGATTAGTAACATGATTGTACACTAAGTAAAGGCCAATACCATTACTATCCTTGTGAGAATTAAATTTTTGATGTAATCCAAAAATTCTGTCTTTTACTTTTTCCATATCAAAACCAATTCCGTTATCCGTAATAATGAGTTGTGTACTTCCGTTAAAACGAAGCGAATTGAAGTTAATGATAGGCAAAGCGCCGGGCTTAGAATACTTGATTGAATTTGTAATGAGATTTAAGAATATACTTTTTAAAGAATTTCTATTAAAAATGATAGTGTCTGCCTCCGAAAAATCTATGGTAATTTTAGCTTTTGAGTTCTGAATTAAAGAATTTATAGAAGATAAAACTTCTTGTAAAATGGTATTAAAATCTAAGATTTCAAGCTGATTATCTTCTTCATTTTTTTTATCCAAAATAGCAACATGATCAATTAGCGTTTTCTTTAAACTTTGAGTAGAAGCTTCGATTATTGAGATTAATTCAAGCGTTTCAGGATTTGTAATAGTCGATTTGTCCAACAAATCAAATACAGCTAATAAATTATTCACAGGCGATCTTAAATCGTGTGCAGTTGTGTAAGTAAGCTGTTTGAGCTCTTTGTTTATCTTGGTAAGTTCAGTTAAATGAGCGTTTCTTTCTTGCTCAAGTTCTTTTTTAAAAGTAATATTTTTAGCGATCGCATAGACTAACTTGTCTTTAACAACAGGAAACGAAGTCCATAAAAGCCAAATAATATTGCCATTTTTGGTAACATATCGATTTTCAAAATTGTATAAGCCAATTTTTTGAGTAAGATCTTTTCGTGCATTTTTTGTATTTTTCTTGTCCGCCTCAAATACAAAATCATTTATAGGTTTAGAGAATAATTCTTCATTACTATATCCTAATAATTTTGAGACTGATGGATTTATTCTTTTAAAATAACCATCAAAACCCGCAACACACAATAAGTCAGGTGAAGTATTAAAAAAGTCCTCGAAATTGGTAAAAAAGTCAACAGGATGTTCTGATAAATCTGTAGTTGTGTTATTCATAGATGAAACCCAGGGGGCGTTTAGTTTAACATCAGTAAAATACCATCATTTCTTTACTGAAATTAATAAAAGTTTTAGCGTTTTTAATAGTTCTTCGTTCAAATGCTTTTAAATTCGTTGAATAACAAGAAAAAGAGCATAACCTCGATTTGATTTGAAGTTATGGTCTTTTTTTTGATTTTATTCAGTTTTAAAAACAATTCAAAATTGCAACTTTAATACGTATCTATTACCGTTTTTAATAAATTCGAATCGAATAAATCTGATGGCGCAACAACTTTTTCTTCAAAAGATTCTTCGATAATAGTTTTCATAAGTTTAAATTTTAAAAGTTTCATGAATAGAATAAGTGAGAATGAGTAACATTTTTGAAAAATCCAGATAGTGAAACGGAATCGCTTTTTTACTGTTCTATATTGCTCAGTAAAATATTTTAATCTTTTAGGATAAAAAAGAGTTCCGAGTAAAATGAAAACAAATAAATATAAACTTCTTTTTTCGTTTCCTAAAAAAATCCAAAAAACGATAAAAGAAGAACTATGAAATTTTTGAGTTTATTTTTAGGGATATATTCTTACATTTGTAGCTATTTTAAAAATATAGTTATATGTTATTATTTTCAATCATATTAGTAGTGGTTGCCACTATTATTGTGTTTTTTTTATTTTATAAACGAAGCTTAATTAAGCGTTTACTATTAATTTTTCAGCCCAAATACAGGAAAAATCCCCGAAAAATTCCGTTGTCTTCTGGTCAACAATCGGCCTTAAATATTGGAGCAATTCTTTCCTTGAGAAATAGAAATTATATGGATAGTATTGAGACGGATGAAAGTAAAGAGTCAAATATTGAGAGTATGGCAGAATGGTGGGGAGTTTACTCTACAGATTCTGCAATAGAAACCCTAGAATGGTTATTCGACGAGGGACATCGTGTACATTATGACAAAATAATTAATGCTAAGAAAAACGGAAGTTATCTGCATCCAGATGTTTTGTCTTATGATGAGAATATGAATGAAACCCTTGATGTGTTAATTAAAAATCAAATCATTGTTGATAAATCGGATTTAAATAATATTTCTATTCTTGCATGGGATATGGGCAGAAGTGTAAATGTTGCGCGATGGTGTTTTGATTGTGGTTATATTACCAAAGAAAAAGCATGGAATTATATTAATAGAGCTCACACATACAGTAAGCAAATTTATAATTCGTGGGAAGAGTTTAGTACCGGATATATAGTAGGTAGAGCAATGTGGAGCGGAGATCCTGATGTTGTAGAAGATGTTATTACTGATGTGCAATCTTTATTGAATGATGTAGATAGTCCTTGGAAAAATATTTCACTCGTAAATTTTTGGAATAAATAATCTTTTTATAAAATTATTTTAAAGATTCTTTAAATTTCAAAGCGAATAGATAAATAAAAAAAGCTAGAAACAATAAAGCAATCTAGCTTTTAAAATATTAGTAAGTGTCTATTAATGTTTTCAAAATAGTAGAATCGACTAAATCTGATGGCGCAACAACTTTTTCTTCAAGCGGAATATCATTTCCATATCTTTCTTTTAGAATCTTTTGCACTCTTTTATCAGTTAGATTAAAATCTTTCAATTCCTTTAATTTAGACAATTCGATATTGGCACCGTTTTTATAAATTTTCCAAACCAACTCTGAACAATAAATTCTGGTATCGGTCCAATCAAAGTAAGCATCATATTCCTTTCCCATAAATTTTTGACTGTAATCTTTCATTTTCTGCAGCGTAGCTTCATTCAAAAGTTTATCAGCATTTTTTAATCTCTTAACCATAAATTTGTGATCTTTTCCGTGATTAATCCAGTCAATTAAAGGAGTAAGTTTTACGGGCTGAACAGCTTCAAAAACAAATAAATCTCCGTTTATTTTATAGATAATTCCACAATGCGAAAATTTCGAGTTTGTTGCAATTCGAACCGCTTCACATTGATTTGATTCTGAAGTTTGAAAAATAATATCAGCATCCTGAATTTTATCGGTCAAACTATTTTGTGCTGTTTTTTTTCCTGAAAACGGATTATTTGGAAAAACTTTCATGGCGACAAACAAAGCGCATCCAAAGCTTAGTAGAAATGTAACAATCGGAAATAAGTATTTACTTTTTTTCATATCTTGTTTTAGGTGATTCTAATAGTGATTTAAAGATTTTGAAAGATCTCTTGTGGAGTATTAATTTTTGACTCCGCGACTTTGCGAGATTTTTTTTTTGTTTAATCTGGGCAAATATAAGGGCAAAAAAAAATAGCTACCAAAATGATAGCTATTTTTAAATATATTTTAAGAAATATTAGATTCTGAAAATTCCACCCACAGCGATAATTCTCTGTAAAAAGAAAAAGTCTTGTGAAGCTTTATCCTCATTACTTGTTGTAGTTCTAATATCCTGCATGTTGATATAACCACCTTTTAGTTCTCCCTGAATATAGAAATATTTGAAGAATGTAAAGTTAATTCCCGCTTTTGCAGATAAACCGTAACCAGAAACGTGAAAATCATCATGACGTTCTTTACCTAAAAGTGATGTATTTGTTTTAGGATATAAAAGACCTACGCCTACACCTTCAGTTAAATTAATCTGAACTTTATCCGTATTTGTAATTCCAAAATATTGCGATACATCATCATGTCTTGATACCTCAGTATTAATATAGTTCAAACCATCTGTATGTTCGTACATTAAAAAAGCAGGTGGATTTCCCTGAGCAACACCTTTATCATAACCACCTTCTATAGCACCATTTTGAGACATATCTACAGGTGTGTTATTATAAACTCCGTTGTAATACGATCCAGCTTGATCAGCAGGTAAATTGATATTACCGGTAACGTTAGCAGTTTGATTTTGTGTCATCACATATTTCATATGATCCCAACCAATCGAAACACTATAGTGATCGTTAATGAAATACCCCATTCTAAAATTCGTTTGAGGAATCGTCATGTTTGCCGGATTCACATAATCAACATGCCATCCTTTCGGTTTATCATGCGCTTTCATATCAGCAACCGTAAAATTGTAATCTTTACCTCTAAAGTTTACATCAGATTTAGTGTAGCTATCTCTGTTACCACCCCATGAAACGAAGAACTTCCCTTTATTATGAGCTGTGTATCTTTGTACTGTGATTTCTTCCTGTGCAAAAGTATTTAGTGAAAAACACACCAGGAAGAAAAATAAAATATTTGTTTTCAATGCAATTGTATTATAAAATTTAAAATGAGTTAACTGTTTTTCTAATAGCAACCAACTTCGTCATTAAACCTTCAAAATAGTCTAAATGCAACATGTTAGCACCATCACTTTTTGCATTAGCAGGGTCAAAATGCGTTTCGATAAAAATACCGTCTACACCAACAGCAATCCCAGCTTTGGCAACAGTTTCGATCATGTCAGGTCTTCCACCGGTTACACCGGCAGTTTGGTTTGGCTGTTGTAAGGAGTGTGTAACATCCAAAACCGTAGATGCATATTGTTGCATAGTAGGAATTCCTCTAAAATCAACAATCATGTCTTGGTAACCAAACATAGTACCACGATCTGTAACCATAACATTTTCGTTTTGGCAATCTAATACCTTCTGTACCGCGTGTTTCATGCTTTCAGGACTCATAAATTGTCCTTTTTTCAAGTTCACTACTTTTCCAGTGTTAGCCGCAGCAACAACTAGATCAGTTTGGCGAACAAGGAACGCAGGAATTTGCAAAACGTCAACGTATTGCGCAGCCATTTCAGCATCTTCATTCGTATGAATATCCGTAACAGTTGGAACGTGAAAAGTTTCAGAAACTTTTCTTAAAATTTTTAACGCTTTTTCGTCACCAATTCCAGAGAAACTATCGATTCTAGAACGGTTTGCTTTTTTAAATGATCCTTTAAATACATAAGGAATCTGAAGTTTGTCGGTAATACCAACTAATTTTTCAGCAATTCTAAGAGCCATTTCCTCTCCTTCTATAGCGCAAGGTCCCGCCAATAAAAAGAAGTTTCCGCTTTCAGTATGCTTAATTTGTGGAATATGTTGTATGTTCATAATATGATTTTTTGACAGTGCAAAGGTAGTTATGATTTATGAATAGCAGATTAAGATTTAAGTTTTTTTTATGAAGCAATTCCTGCTATTCGCTACAATATTTTTCTCTAAACCCTTTTTTCTTAGCCTTTGCAGGAGCTTCCTTCGGTCGCTCTGCAAAAGCCAGAAAAAATAGGCTTTCTCAAAAAAAGATTTCCGCTACTATCAGGGCTACGACTCTAGCGGAATTATGGGATTTGTTGGGCAATTTTGTAGGTTCCATATCTTTTAAGAAAGTACAATATTAAGATATTACAAAAAGCTCCGCCATGATATTTATCAGGTTTTACAATGTGTTATATAGATTTTAAAGTATTTTTCTTTAAAAACAGGTACAAGATTCTTACTATTAATGCTTTATAGTTGTTTTAGCCTTTTGAATTTTAATGTAATACATCCAAAAAAAAACCTGCCCAGCAAGAAATAATAGATTAACAAACATATTAATGTAAACGACTGTTCGAATTTGAGACAGAAAAAAATCGGGGTCGGATATATTAAGAGCAACAAACTGGTATAAATTTATCTTTGTAATTACAACTGCTGGAATTGTCAATGCCAGATGAATTGAAAAACACTTTAAGTTTATTTCAGTATTAGTTTTAGATAGTTTCCAATAATAAAAGCCAACCACCACAAGAATTACTAACTTAATTAGATTCGAAATTAATCTTGCTGGAATTATAGTAGTATTCCAACCTGGAATTACCGAATATAAAAAATCAGAATTAATAGAAAGAACAAGGATATAGTAGGGAAATATAGCTATCGCTAGAATGATAAAAATTATATAAGCAGATCTGGTTTTAATCATAAGAATTTATGCTACTTATTTTTTTCGTAAGATCTTTTTATAAAATACTGTACAATTATAATTAACAAAAGGATTATAATAGAAAGTAGATTAACAAAGTAAATCCCTATCATCCACATTCCGCATGAAGGAAGTCTACCTTGAACGCTTTCTGTAAAATTGTAAATGGCTAGATTAAAGGAAATGATAGACAGGACGATTTGCAATAGTATACTAATCAAAACGACAGTTCTAAATTTCAACTGAATTGTTTCTCCAATAGCTTTTCGTCCGTAAATCAACTGGAACAGAAAGGGTAAAGTAATTAGAATTAAAGGAGTTATATCGTACATAATCAATTATGAGAATTTTCTAAAATTTATTCTTTCTTTAAACTCAAGCCCATCGGAACCATTAGAATTCCTTTTTCGTAAATATTCAAATATAGTTTTAAAGGTTTTTTTTGCCCTTCCCATTTTAGTTCATAAACATTTAGGAATCCGGCACCCATATCGCTTCTTTTAGTTGGAAAAGGGCAACAGGTTTCTAAGCGGGTAAAAGTAATTTTTTCACCATTTGGTCCGGCTAAAGCATTCAAAAAACGAGATTCGTTTAAAGCTTCATTTCTGGTATTTTGATAAAAAATATTGACAGGATAATCAGGATCGTAACCATATTTTTTATCACTACTAAATAAAGTTATAGTGAAGGTATTGTTTTTGTTTAAAACCAGATCCGGAGCATTATTATCTACATTTTTTAGAGTCGATTTTGTGCTCACGCAAGAAGTAGCAGTTATTAATAAAACAATAAATAGGGTTATTTTTTTCATGGTTTAAAATATTGGTCATACAAATGTAAAAGTAAAAAAGACTTTCGATGGAGATTTCAGCTTAAAAAAAAATCAAAATTGATCTATTTAATCTTTGAAAAAAACAACGATTCTTGACTCTTTTTATTCTAACTTCCTTGGGTTCAATTTTAATATACCAACAACAATCAGATATTGTGCCACAAGATAGGTTAGCATGATAAAAAAAGAACTTTTTTCGATTTGTGCATGAAATTTATTGAAAGCCAATATGCTATCTGAAATAACAAATACAACTGCACCTATAAAAACATAGAGACTTGCAGGTTTTTTCCAAATTAAGTAACCGTTAAAAGCAAATAAAAGCATTGTTGAAATTACGGCAGCATAAATAATTACAGGTATTTTTAAATCGCCTAAATTAGGCATTAAAAAAAACACCATTCCAATCAAGTAAAAAGCAATAATGAGGCTTCCTAAGCCGAAAAAAACTTTATTGATCTGAATTTCTCCTGTATTTTGTTTGTTAAAGAGTACGCAATATGTAATGTGTGAAATTAAGAAAGCGACTAATCCCAGTATAAAATAGATTTCGCCTATATCGGCAAAAAGTAATACAACGTCGCCAATCCATGAAAATAATAGTGCTGTCAATAGAACTTTTTTAGATGGAAATGGTCGATAAAAATAAACTCCAAATCCTAATAAAGGTATTAGAACCGGCTTTAAAAATAGATCTAAATTTTGATATTCTAAAAATAAGGCTATAAGATATACGATGCTAAAGGCAACGAATATTTTAAAATAAGTAGCGTTTCTCATAAGCGGTTTATGAATTTATCAATTGGTTTTGGTTGGTTTTAAAATCGACGGTTACAAAGTAAATTGTTATTAAAAACGATAGACACAAATAACCTAAAATTATGTAATTACTCATAGAAAAAGCATGATTTAGACCAAACCAATCTCCATAATACATTATAATTCCTACTGCAATTAAAAGGCGTAAACCTTCCCAAAAAATGGCATACTTACTTTTATCCATTAATTCAGAATAACTATAAATTGTTATTAAAATAAAGAAACCGTAAACAAATATATTGGGTAAGCCAATTTTAGCAATATTATCAAATAAATAGGTTACAAACAAGAGCGTAATTAGAACTTGTGCAACAGACCAATAAATTAGTTTTTGAGAATTTTGAGTTCCGTATTTATCAAAATCAAAAACATTTTCGATTTTGTTGACGGGATATTTTTCGTCAAAATTTTCCGGTCGCCATCCGGTTGGTTTAAACCAAATGGTGAGTTTATCTTTCCAGTTGTCAGCTCTCCATGCATCTTTGATCAATAAACTTAAATGCTGAAAATTAATTCGGATAGGATTCCAGGTATTTGCTGGTCTGGTTATTCCAAAAACTGGTGGAACATCATCTAATTCTGCCTGAAAAGTACCAAATAGCTTATCCCAAAAAATAAAAATTTGTGAATGATTTTTGTCTAAATACTCAGGATTTATTGCATGATGAACACGATGATGTGATGGAGTGACTAAAATATGTTCCAGAACGCCCATTTTTTTTATGTGTTTGGTGTGATACCAAAATTGTAAAAATAGATGTAGCGGTAAAGTAATTGCGATTACGGTAGCTGGAACTCCTAACAATGCCGCAGGAATTAATAAAAAAGTAAACAGGTTAACTAAACTTGCAATTGGTTGTCTTAGAGCGCAGGCAAGATTAAACTCTTCGCTACTGTGATGTATAGCATGCTTGTTCCAAAGAAAATTTATTTGATGTGCCCAGCGGTGACTCCAATAACCATAAAAATCAATTACAAAAAAAGCAATGAAGTAGGAGAGAACGTTAGCTTCCTGATGAAAAATAGCAATTTTAGAAACCATCCATTCATATGAAATGAAAGTTAAACTCAATCCTAAAACATCCTTTACAGAATTGGTAATTCCTGAACTAATACTCGATACGCTATCAATTAAAGGCGCAGTATCATTTTTGGTATAGATGCCGTATATTTTTTCGATTATAATTAATACTAAAAAAATAGGAGTGGCGATGATTAGTATTTTTCCATATTCTTCCATAAAAAAACATTCTATTTTATTCAAATATAGAATAAAATAGAATGTTTTTTAAATTATTTGCAATTAAACAATTAAATAAAAGTTAAGGTTTCTGTTTAAGGGGAGTGATATAATTTAAACTTGAAAAAATTGTAATTACTTAATTTCTTTTGAAAAGTCGACCGGATAGAATTTTGTTGGTTTTTGATTCTTAATTTCGAATTTAACAACTTCTTTAATTATTTTAAAAGAATCATATTTTAATTCTAAAAGGACTTGATTGCTAGAATTTACAATTCCGTATTTTTTATTTTTTTGAACAATAAATTCTCCTGTAGAATAAATTTCAGTGATAGAATCAAATTCATTTGGAATCACAATTTTATTTTCATTACTAATCACGCCAAGCTTGTTTTCATTTTTGAAAATTTGATAGTTACTTTTTGAAAACCCTCCCAAGTTAAATTTATCCTTAACAAATTCACCAGCGAATATTTCTATTTCATTATAACCGGTGTCTGCAATTGTAAGAAGGTATTTTTTGGAGTTTTTTATAGCAAAAATTTTATTTTGAGATACATTATAAAACTCATAATCTTCGGGAATTAAAATCGCACCGTTTGATGAAAACACTCCATTTTTATTATCAAAATTAACCGTAATATAAAATTTAGAAAGCTGTTCTATGTTTTTATAGGAAATGGGAATTATCTCTTTTTCTAAAAATGGATTTATTATGCCTTTTAAATTGCCTTTGTCCGCAAAATATTGATTTTGAAACTGAATACTATCTTTATAGAAAGCTGAAAAAATCCGATCGTAGATTAAAGGCTTTAGAACAGAATTTTTTTTGTCGACGATACCGCTTTTTTCATTGTTTCTAACAATGTAAATTGAATTTGATGGAGAGATTTCATCGTATTTGCATTCAATTTCATATTGACCTGATGAATTTATAACACCTTTTTTCTTCGTAATTGTATTTTTAATAAGATAAGCATCTGATGTAAAAATGCTTTCGAATTGATGATTTTTAATTGAATTTAAAATAATATATCCTTGATTGTCAATGATAAAAGTGTTCTTGTTTGAAAGTGTTACAATAGATTTTCTGCTTTTAAAATAGTCAATATCTGCGGCTTTAAAATTAGTAAGCTGCTTTCCTTTAGCATCAAATAAATCGATTGTGTTATTAGTTTGAACAAATAAAATGCCATTCTGGTTTTGTATGTAATCGTATTTTAGTGGAATAATAATCTTATTTTCTGTATCTAAAACACCGGTTTTGTTAGTTTTTGAAACTCTTATTAGACCATTTCCCAAATAAAAAATATCATCATAATCAAAAGGAATTTTGATCTTGTTTTGCAGGTCGATAAATCCTCTTTTGTACTTTTTATTTACGATGATTGCCGCTTCAAATAAATTTTTGAGATCTTTTTTGTTATCAATATATCGATAATTGGGTTTGATAATTACATTTCCTAAACTATCAATCAATCCCATTTTATTGTTAAAAGTTCGAAATACGGCATAATTATTTTCGAACTGATATACATATTCGTATGTTTTATTTTCGATTAACTGTTTTCGAAGAGGTTCAAATTTGGACTGTCCTTTTGAAATAAAAGGGAATAAAAGCAATAAAAAAAATGCGATAATTCTCATAATTTGAAGTTTGTTAAAATGAAAACGCATTCTACATTGTTTTAGTGTAAACAATATAGAATGCGTTTTTAAATTATTTGCAATTAAACAATTTCGGCGCTAAGTCCAGCTTCCAAAAGTTGTGTACATTGAGGTTTTAATTTATCCATTGGCCCTGTTTTTACAGTGCATTTTCCGTTGTAATGTACAATTAAGGAACATTGTTCTGCTTGCTCAGGCGTGTGACTACAAACACGCATTAAAGTATCAATTACGTGATCAAAAGTGTTTACATCATCGTTGTAAACTACGATTTCGTTATTGAAACTTGTCGCTTCTTTTTCGCGAACTCTTTCTCTTACTTTTTCTTTAGTACTCATTTTTTTAGGTTTTTGTACTGTTGTAATTACTATTATCTAATTTACGTATTTTAATGAAACCCAGTTGTTTCTTTGAAATTTTTTAACATATGTTAAGCCTTTTTCTGTGCAGGAAGCATCAATAAAAGGAATATCTTCTTCATAAAAACCGCTAAACAATATAATTCCACCTTTATTTAAACAATCTACATAAGCTTGCATATCATTCAACAAAATATTTCTGTTGATATTAGCGATGATTAGATCGTAACTTTTGCCGGCTAATAATGCAGCATCGCCTTCATAAACGGTAATGTGTTTACAATTATTACGTTCAGCATTTTCGATAGAATTCAAATAACACCAGTTGTCAATATCGATAGCGTCAATAGGTTCAGCACCTTTCATTTCAGCCAAAATAGCCAAAATAGCAGTCCCGCAACCCATGTCTAAAGTTTTAAGGCCTTTAAGATCCATTTCAAGTAAATGCTGAATCATCATGTGCGTTGTCTCATGGTGACCCGTTCCAAAACTCATTTTTGGTTCGATTACAATATCAAATTCTGCATCGGTTTTTGGGTGAAAAGGAGCACGAACATGACATTTTCCATCTACATCAATTGCCTCAAAATTCTTTTCCCATTCTTCATTCCAGTTTACCTGATCGATTTCTTCAACAGTATATTCGATTTTAAATTCTTCAGATTGTAAAATATAAATATCATCCAAAATATTCTCATCCCACAAATCTTTCTTAACATAGGCCGAAATCCCGTTTTCTGTTTCTGTAAAAGTTTCAAACGCTTTTTCGCCCAATTCAGCAATTAAAATTTCTGAACCTGGTTCTTTTGGTTCAATCGTAAAATGGTATCCTAAATATATATTTGACATAAAAAAAATTTTTGCAAAGGTAAGAATAGAAAGTAGAAGTTGATTAAAAAACTAAAAGAACATTGTTATTTTAAGAATTATTTAAAACATAAAAAAAGCGACACTTAAGTATCGCTTTATATTTTGCCACAGATTTTAATTTTTTCTTTGCTATGAATTCACAAATTTTTTTAATCATAATTCATGAATTCGTGACGGAAACACAGACAATAAATGTCGTGTAAATCTGTACTGAAGTATAATTTAGATTGCAGTTACAATAGCTAAGAAGTCATCTGCTTTTAAAGCAGCACCACCAATTAGACCACCATCTACGTCTGGTTTAGAGAAAATTTCTTTAGCATTGTCCGGTTTAACAGAACCACCGTATAAAATAGAAACTTCGTCAGCAATATCAGCTCCAAAAGCTTTACGTACTACTTCTCTAATAAATTCGTGCATTTCTTGTGCTTGTTCCGGCGAAGCAGTTTCTCCAGTTCCAATTGCCCAAACTGGTTCGTAAGCTAAAACAACTTTTGCCCATGATTCTTTTGCAATATGAAATAAACCATCACGTAATTGGTTCTCAACAATATTGAAATGATTTCCTGATTGACGATCTTTTAATTCTTCTCCAAAACAGAAAATAACAGTCATATCGTGTTTAAGTGCAGTATTTACTTTATCAGCGATTAAAGCATCAGTTTCATGAAAAATCGCTCTACGCTCAGAGTGACCAAGAATTACAGTGTTTACACCAATGCTAGTTAACATATCTGCAGAAATTTCTCCTGTAAAAGCACCACCTTCAGCTTGGTGAACGTTTTGAGCAGAAACTTCAATAGTTGTATTTTTAAGTTTTGCAACCGCTGCTTGTAAATTTACAAATGTAGGAGCAACAATTACTTGAGCAGTAGTTTGAGCTGGTATTTTAGCAATTAATTCGCTTAATAATTCTTCAGTTTGTTCAGCGTTTTTATGCATTTTCCAGTTTCCTGCAACAATTTTTTTTCTCATTTTGGTAGTTTTTAATATTCTTTTTTTTGTTTTTTATTCTTGTATTTATTTGAAGTTTATTATGACAATAAGATGATTATCAATACTAAATTTTACTTCAGGCTTTTTAGAGTTTCATTGATTTTGTCAAAATCAGTTTCGATAGCACGATACAATACGATTTTTCCTTTTTTGTCAACGATAATATATCTAGGAATCCAATCTAGATCGATTGCTTTTCCAAAAAGACCTTTCATTCCGTCGTTCATCATAAAGTGATCGCCTTTTAATTCGTGTTTTTCGATTCCTGCTTTCCATTTATCGGCTGTTTTATCTGCAGATATAAATAAGTAAGAAACATCAGGATTGTTAGCTTGTAGATCTTTTACTTTTGGCATTGCTTTTACACAATCGCCGCACCAGGAAGCCCAAACTTCGATAACCAAAGTTTTACCTTTATATTTTTTTAAAATGTTTTTAAATTCAACTTGACTTCCATCTGTTGCTAATAATTTTTCAGACAAGGCCTCTTTCGAAAAAGCGGTTTTTTGTGCTTGTGAACATGAAAAAGTAATAAATGCAATAACGACTAGGACTAACTGTTTCATAAGTAGATAATATTTGCTTTTAAAATGAATTATGGTATCGCTTTTCTTCATTCCTTCATGTGATTTAGAATAATGGCGATTTCATGTAATAATGATTCCGAACAAAGTTAAACAAACAAATTGAATGAGAAATCATCATTAACAAAATTTGAAGAGACCTTTATTTTATCACAAAAGTTGAATTTTAGGTTAGAAAAAGCCGAATGAAATCGTAATAGTTCGTTCAAAAAAGGAGTGTTTTTAATGAAGAATTTTTTATGCAGAAAAAAAAGATCAGCTTTTGGAGTTTAAGGAGCATTTTTCTAAGCAAAAAAACGTCAGATTTAGATAAAAAAAGGTCTTCAATAAATATTTCTGAATTTGAATTTTTTGAAGACCTTTTTACTGTTTTTTTTTAAAAGTATTATTTCAGATCATAATTACCATTTGCCCATTTCTTGCTGGGAGCAATCCACTCATCAGAAGCTTTATATAAAAAGCCATGTTTTAGATTGGTATTTAATTCGATTTGTTTAAAATGATTTATTTTAAGCTTTGAAGTTTCTTTTCGTTTAATTGCCGAAACACCATAAATATCCGATTTTTCGTAAATCGTTAATATGTTTCCGCAGAAATTAATATCTGGAATTTCCTGAATATCGCTATCTCTAAAACATCCAATAAAAACAAAATTTACGTCAGGATTTGCTAAATAAGTTGATACATATTGTGCAATATAACCACCTTTTGATGTGCCAATTACGGTTATTTTATTTGGAGAAACTCCATCCTTAAGCATTTTTTTAATTTGCTTAACAATCTTTTCAGCATATTTTGCTGCGTTAGTGTTTTTGCTTCTTTTTTCGCTAAAAACAATAAAATTATCTTTTCTAAATGAGGCTAAGATTTCTTTGTATTCAGCCTTTCCATATTCAGGATGTGCAACGTTTAGGTCATTTTGCTCTACAAATGCATTGTGTAGAAAAAAGATGTAACGTTGTTCTTTGTTTGGCGTTTTTGATTGACTAGAACCTATTATGGAGAAGAATAATGTGAGCAAAAAAGTAGGTAAGAATTTAGAGGATTGTTTCATTGATAAAGTTGTTTTTGGATAAAGTTGAAACAAATATATAAAAACAAATTCTCTAATTTAATATTTTTCTTACGAAGTGATTTTGGCTAAAAAAAGAACGCCAATTCTACTATTTAATAGCAAAATTGGCGTCTTTAAAAGAATATCGATTAGAGATTTTTACAATTTCAAATCTTCAATATCGTTATAATGTACTTTTTGAATCACAGTTCCGTTGTGTAAAACTACAATGCTTGGATTCGATCTTTCAATAGTTTTTAAAGGAATAGCGTCGCAGAAATAGAAGTCAATATCTAAACCGTATTGTTTTTTAGCTTTTGCAATTTCATCAGCTCCAGAAGCCGTCATTGCAATGACTTTGTATCCTTTTGCTTTTGCATTTTTGGTTACATTTTCAAGTTTTTTCATTCCATCAGGATTAGATAAAGCAAGATCGTAAGTAACATAAAGCAGTAACTTTGGTTCTTTCAATAATTCTTCTTTATAGTCAGAATCATCTTTCATCATAGTAAAATCATGAATTGGCGGTACATAACCTTCTGTAATTACTTTGTCTTTTCGGTCAACAAAAGTGGCTCCTTCAGGAATATTCGCTAAATCTTTTTCGGTAAATTCTTTGTCAACGCCGTTTACTTTGTAGATGAAAATCATTTCAACTACCGATTTTGGAGCGCCTTCAGGAATTTCCATTCCTTTCTCGATGTTTGTTCCTACTTTAAACGGACGAAAATCTTTTATAGGATTGTGATTCAATACCCAAACTGCCATAAAAACACATAAAACTACAGCTAAAAGCGTAATTAGATTAGTTGCCATTTTTGAAAACAATGGTTTTACTAATTTTTTATTGATGAATAAAATCAGAATAAAGAAAAGTAAAACAATATCTTTTGTAAATGATTGCCAAGGAGTTAAGTGTAATGCATCTCCAAAACATCCACAATCTTTAACCACGTCAAAATAAGCAGAGTAGAAGGTAAGGAAAGTAAAGAAAACGATTAACAATAATAAAGCCCAAATGGTAAGTTTTGATTTGTAGCCAACTAATAGCATTACGCCCAGAATTACTTCCAGAATTACTAGAAATATTGCTAATCCTAAAGCTAATGGCTCTAGAAAAGGCATATTAAAAACCGGCTCGCTAAAATATTCAGCTAATTTATAAGAGAAACCAACCGGATCGTTTAGTTTTATTAATCCCGATATGATAAATAATACGCCAACAAATAGTCGGGAGAATTGAGTAATGATGTTTTTCATTTTTAAAATTTGGGTTTTAATTTGAAATTTATTGTTTTGGAGTAAGCGGATCTAAAATCAAAGCAAAAACAGAATAATTAATCATATCCTGATAATTGGCGTCGATACCTTCAGAAACTAAAGTTTTTCCTTTATTGTCTTCGATTTGTTTTACGCGAAGTATTTTTTGCAAAATCAAATCTGTCAATGAACTTACACGCATGTCACGCCAAGCCTCGCCATAATCATGATTTTTGGCTTCCATTAACTCTTTTGTCAGTTTAATTTTAGCATCATACAATTCAGTTGCTTTTTCAACGTCTAAATCAGGCTGGTCTGCAACTCCCAATTCTAGTTGAATTAAGGCCATGATCGAATAATTGATGATTCCTATGAATTCTCCTTTTTCATCTTCATCAACTTTACGGATTTCGTTTTCCTGTAAACTTCTAATTCTTTGTGCTTTTATGAAAATTTGGTCAGTTAACGATGGAAGCCTCAAAATTCTCCATGCGCTGCCATAATCTTTCATTTTATTGATAAATAGGGTTCTGCAAACCGTAATTACATTATCAAATTCAAGGGAAGTATTCTTCATTTATTGCTGTATATTTGCTTAAATTTTTTCAAAAATAAGGATTAAATTAAAGAGTTTCAAGTTTAAGGTTTTCTTTGTTTCAAGTTTTTTCTAAACAAAGTGTTAATGACAGTTTCCTGAAACTTGAAATCTGAAACAAAAAATAACAAAAATGCTGATTAACTGCAAAGGTGAACTTATAGATTTGTCGATTCCTAAAGTAATGGGAATTCTAAATGTTACTCCCAATTCTTTTTTTGATGGAGGGAAATATAAAAATGAAGAAGAAATTATCGCTCAAGTAGATAAAATGTTATCTCAAGGCGCAACATTTATTGACATTGGTGCGTATTCGAGCAAACCAAGTGCCGAGTTTGTTACGGAAAAAGAAGAAATCGACCGAATTGTTCCTGCAATAGAATTGATTTTAAAGCATTTTCCAAACGCTCTTTTGTCGATTGATACTTTTAGAGCCGAAGTTGCAAAAGCTAGTATAGAAAGCGGTGCCGCAATTATAAATGACATTGCAGCAGGAGAACTTGACGATAAAATGTTTGAGGTTATTGCGCAATACAATGTTCCGTACATTATGATGCATATGCGTGGAAATCCGCAGACAATGCAAAGCTTAACACAATATGAAGATATTGTAAAAGAAATGATGTTCTATTTTTCTGAAAAAGTAAAAAAAGCGAGAGCTTTAGGTATAAACGATTTGATTTTGGATCCTGGTTTTGGTTTTGCAAAAACAACCGATCAGAATTATGAAGTGATGCAAAAAATGGAGCTTTTTAATCTTTTAGAGTTACCAGTTTTAGCAGGAATTTCCAGAAAATCTATGATTTATAAAACGCTTGATATTACACCGCAAGAAGCTTTAAACGGAACAACTTTTCTGAATACAATTGCTTTGACAAAAGGCGCAAAAATACTTCGTGTACATGATGTAAAAGAAGCAATAGAATGTGTCACTTTATTTGAGAGAATAAGTTTGTTCAAGGATTTTAATTAAAATTTAAAAATGAAGAAAAGATACTATTTATTAGCGTTCTTTTATTTTGTGGTAAATTTTAGTTTTGGACAAGTTCCTCCACCGCCACCGCCACCATCTGAAAAAGTAAATAAAGCAGATGTAATTTACGGTGATTATTCTCAAAGTAGTAAAAAAGAAACAACTAAAACTAGTGGTAATAATGCTAAAATTATAGAAGTTACTAAAGATAATTATAGTGATCCAGTTATAAAAAATAGTGTTTCGGAATTTAAAATACCTAGTAATGAATCGACAAATGTAAATTCGATTTATTACTTCAGGAACGTTGAAAATTTGTTAGCGAAATTAGATACTCTTGTTTCTGCCGAACAAATTATTAGCTTGACTAAATATAAGATAAAGTCGAATACAATAAATCCAACTTATTTAGACAGTTTGGCTCGTAAAGCATACAAGTTAAATGAGGATAAAAAATATGACGAAGCAATTGTTGTGGCAAAGGAAATCCTAAATCAAAGCCCAAACAATATCACTGGTCACAAAGAAATGTCCTTTGCGTATAAGCATCTTGGAAATGAAAATTTATCCAATCGTCATTTTTTAGTGATGGTAAAAATTTTAAATTCAGTTTTAAAATATGGAGATGGAAGCCGTGAAAATCCTTATATTTTAAATAATTTTTTTGAAGGATTGTCTATCTATGAAGCAAAATTTGGATGTTATCCAAGAAAAGTAACATTGATTCTAACGAAAGAAAAAAAGCTTTTAGGTGGTTATGATTGTTATCATATAATGCGTTTTTCAGATTTGACACATTGGTTGCCATTATTAAAAAAGGACGATTATAAAATTGAAGAATAATACTATATTTTTAAAAATAATAAAGATGAAATATTTTAGCTTGATAATAATCTTCCTTCTTTTTTCATGCGAAGAAAAAAAAGACGTTTTACTTCCAAAATCAAACGTAACAATTGTGAAAGATGTTCAAGATCATTCGCCAATCTATATCTTTTTTAAAACCGTAGGAAAAGATACAATTGCGGAGGTTAACAGAAAAAGCAGCATTATCTCGACCAATTGGATTTTGAATATTGACAAGCGTTTGCCTCTTAAATTGGTAATTCCGGAAGTGATGAAATTACAGAAAAAAAAGAGAGATGACAGCGCTCATAAAAATGAAAATGCCGAAAATTATTATTCGTATGCAGATTCTATCGGGAAGAATTTAGCTTTTTTGCCTTTCACGGAAGTGTATTATGCAATTGGAAAACCACAAAGTAAATTTTACACAATTTCTTTCAAAAAAGGAAGTTATTTAGTTTCTTTAAATGGTTTTCAAATAAAGAAAACTGAATTTGTAAAAGAATTTTATGCTAAGAAATATGAAGTAACTCCAAATGTTATCTTTTTATTTGATAAAAACATGAGCTATCAGGAGTATATTCAAAATAAAATTTTAATTGGAAAATTTAAAGGCTTTAATGTTGACGAACTTCCTAAGGAATTCATTTTTTAAAACTTGAAACAAAGAAAACTTGAAACAAAAGAAACAAAAAATTACTGATGATGATAAGGTTCATTCCTTAAAATAGTAAATCCTCTATACAATTGTTCGATAAAAAATAAACGCACCATTTGGTGTGAAAATGTCATTAACGAAAGCGAAATTTTACCTTGTGCTTTGCTATAAACAGTATCAGAGAATCCGTAAGGACCGCCAATTACAAAAACAAGAGTTTTGATTCCGGAATTCATTTTCTTTTGTAATTCTTCAGAGAAACCTACGCTTGAGAAGTTTTTTCCGTTTTCATCCAATAAAATCAATTGATCAGTTGGTGTTAATTTTGATAGAATCAATTCGCCTTCTTTTTCCTTTTGCTGACTTTCGGATAAATTCTTTACGTTTTTGATGTCGGGAATAATCTCCAAATCAAATTTGATGTAAAACGACAAACGTTTGGTATAATCATCAATCAAAGTTTGAAGTGCTTTATTGTCGGTCTTGCCAATGGCGATAAGTTTGATATTCATTTTTTATTTTTATTTTTTGCCACAGATTAAAAAGATTTTCACAGATTAATTTAAAGCGAATTAAAGAAATAATCCTTTCTAATTTTTTAATCTTTGGCAAAATAATCTCTATTTTTTATTCTCAAAAACAGTTTCAAAATGTTCTACAATAGGAAACGGTTCGTAATAATGATGCAACATCTTTTTCCATTCTAAATACGCGTCAGAAGTTCTAAAACCCACGGTATGATCTTCGAGTGTGTTCCAGTCAACCAACAAAAGATATTTGTTTTCGACTTCGAGACATTTCTCTAAACGATGTCCTAAATATCCATCAATCAACGAAATGTATTGACTTGCTTTTGCAAAATCAGCCTCAAATTGAGTTGCTAAATTTGGTTTTACATAAAGAAATACGGCTTCTAGAATCATAATGAATTATTTTTATCTGCTTTAATCTTTTTAAATCTGCATGCAATTTCGCAACGATTAATTAGAAAATTTATCTTCAAAAGTTTTAAATCTTGCATCTAAATCTTTCACTAATTGTTTCTTTACCGATGCATCCTGAATAAAACTGTAATTAACACTATTATAGACATATTGTTTTATGGTCGCATACGATACATCAGGATATCTTTTGGCAAGTAAAACATATTGCTCTGTCATGTTTGTTCTTAAAATTCCAGCGTCGTCAGTACTAATAACTATTGGAACGTTAAATTCTTTATAAAGTGTAAACGGATGTCTGTTTTCTTTTACTTTCAGAATAAATTCGTTGCTCGTTAAATTGATCTCGATTGGAATATTGTTTTTAGACATGTATTTCAATAAGTCGTATGAATTTGCTTCGTAAGCAATATCGACTCCGTGACCAATTCTATTCGCTCCGGCAATATAAATTGCATCATTGATGTGCCAGGTTAAATCTTCTGGCTGAACCAATCCTAAGGTTAATTCGCCTGCGTGAAGCGTATATTTTACGTCTGGAAATTTTGAGTGACAATATTTAAACATTACCATATGTAACCAATAATCTTTCATCGAATTTTGACCGTGTTCTGGAGAAACAATGTTTACACCTGCAGCTAGTTTACTTTCGCTTGACGAAATAAAAGCGATTACCAGATTTTTAAATAAATCAACTGGTTCCATAAAACGAAGCACAAAATTTTGATAACGCATAGTAAAGCGTTCGTCGTCAATTTTTAGATCTTTATGCAGTTTCGCTAAGAAATTGTTATTGAAATCTGTGGCGTATTTTTTAGCATCTTTTTGTTGAAGAGATTTGTACAGTTCGTCTAAAAGTTTCAAAACAGCTTTTTCGTCTTTTTGAGATGCAGCTTGACGTAACTTTGCGCTAAAGTTAGTCAAGTCAGAAACGTTCATATCGCACGGAATCGTCGATAATTGCGTTTCGATATAACTTACATTTTCGGCAATGGCACGTTTTTTTAATTCGAGCATTCCTTCGGCAAAGTGACCCGCAATAGTTGGCTCGAATTTCATAAATGAATCAAAAAACAAATCGTCTGACGGAACTGAAACTCCATTATAATCCTTAGCCGACCAAGTTTGCATGATTTGCTGTTCGTAATAATCTAGTTTTCCGTTATTTTTAATGGTCGAAAAGGTTTGCCAGTTTCCTTTTGCAGGTTTGGTTTTAGAAACTTCCATCGTTTCTATATTCAGATAAAAATCTTCGGCAATAGCTCTTTCTAAAAGAGGTTCTGCATAAATTGATCCTGAAAAATGATGGTGTAAATCCCCGCCTTTAGGCATTTGTTGAAAGAAAGCTGTTAAGAGAGCTTCGTTATTTCTGATTTTTTCTAAATAGTTTCCAGCTTGTTGAGAAAAGCCAAATTGCGCTATAAAAAAACAGAAAAGTGTAATTATCCTCGTCATACTCTAAGTTTAAATTACATGCAAATGTACGAGTTTTTGGCGAGATTTTAGAATTGAATTTCTTTGTAGTGAATTTTACCGCAAAGAACGCTAGGTTTTATAGGTATTAAATTATTATAAAATGTAAAGTTCGCAAAGCTTTGTTTAAAAAAAACTTTGCGAACTTTGCATAATCCTTTGCGAACTTTGCGGTTAAAATAATCTTAGTAACTTAAGAAAAAAGTACATCACGAATATCCGGTGTCTTATCAAAAACACTTTTTGCAAAAGGACAAAGCGGAATAATTTTTAAATCATTTGTTCTTGCATATTCGACCGCTGTCATAAGCAGTTTTTTACCTACGCCTTTTCCGTTAAAGTCAGGACTAACTTCGGTGTGATCAATAATAAATTTTGAATCTCCAGCCCAGGTATAAGTCATTTTACCGGCTTCTTTACCATCTTCTGTAGCTTCAAAATAGCCTTTTCTGCTATCGTTTATTTGTTGAATTTCCATAATTGTTTATACTAAAGAAGTTTCTATTTTAATTGTTTTTACAAGTGTTTTATGAACGGGACAACTGTTAGCGATTTTCAAAATGCGTTGTTTTTGAGAATCGTCTACATTTCCTGTAATTAGAATTTTTGTTGAAAAAAGCGAAACGGTATGTTCTTCATTTTTTTCGAAATCGACCCAAATAGTAAGTTCAGAAACATCCCATGCTTTGCGATCAATATACATTCGTAATGTAATTAGTGTGCAGGAAGCAAGAGAAGAAGCCAAAAGTTCAAACGGGCTAAAACCTAAATTTTTTCCGCCAATTTCCTGAGGTTCGTCCGCAATGAGAATGTTGCCGCTTTTTGATGTTATTTCTGTACGATATTTTCTTGTGTCGATTGTTGCTTTTACTGTATCCATAATTTATTTAATTCTTGGTTCAGGTAATGGAACAAATTCAGTTTCGCCCGGAACTTTCGGGAAAGTTTGTTCAGTCCAGTCTTTTTTTGCTTTTTCGATTAAGTTTTTATCTGATGAAACGAAATTCCAGAAGATAAAATGTTCTTCAGGAAAGGGTGTTCCTCCAAAAATGTAAACAGTACTGTTTTCTGAAATTTCAAATTCACATAACGTACTATCATTTGTAATTAAAATCTGTTTTGGATCGTATACATGTTCCCCGCTTTTAATGCTTCCTTCTAAAATATACAAACCGCTTTCGCCGAATAAATCTTTTCCAATATTGATTTTTTTTGCCTCCGTACTTTTAATTTCTATAAAATAAAGCGGACTATAAACCGGAACTGGTGATTTTTTGCCAAAAGCTTCTCCCGCAATTAATTTGTATGAAACTCCGTCTTCTTCCCAAGCCGGAATATCATCGGCTTCGACATGAGTAAAATTAGGATCCATTTGTTCCAGTTCTTTTGGTAATGCGACCCAAATTTGCAAACCGTGAAGCATTTTGTCAGAATGTCTTAAATATTCGGGAGTTCTTTCAGAGTGAACGATTCCTTTTCCTGCCGTCATCCAGTTTACTGCACCGGGTTTTATTTCTAATTCTGTTCCTAGACTATCACGGTGCATAATACTTCCTTCAAACAAAAAAGTCAAAGTCGAAAGTCCGATATGCGGATGTGGAGGAACATCCATATTTTCATGGTCGCTTAAATGTGCAGGCCCCATATGATCGATAAATACAAACGGTCCAACGGCTCTTTTTTCGCGGAAAGGCAATAAGCGCCCTACCATAAAATTGCCAATATTGGCAGCACGTTCTTCGATAATTAAACTGATATTTGACATGGTTTATTTGATTTGAAAACAAAATTACAGCAGTCGTGCTTGTCTGTAACTTAATTTAGATTAAGAAACTTGTTATTTTGTATTATTTATAAAAGTAAGGAAAATGTTGAAGTAATTCAAATGCTTCTTTTTTGCAGTCCTGTTTGTCAGACTGAGCGAAGTCGAAGTCACGAATGTTAAATCACTTTGTGTGTCTTCGACTTCGCTCAGTCTGACAGTAGCAATTACTAAACTTTGGTGATGGCGAATTGGTGAAGCAAATTAATATTTAATCAATCAATTCAAATTCTAAAACTTCACTTTCTGTTCCATTAATAATAATCGACAATTGATGTATTCCGGTATGAAAAACACGAGTTGTTATGATTTTAAAAGACTGATTTCTTTCGATTTTTGTTAATTGATTGGGATGGTAAATTTTCTCACTTATTTTGAATACTTTTTTAGCCAAATGTCCTTTTGCTTTTTTGTAATGAACGGCATATTCTAATCGAACAGTTTTAGCTTCTTCGTTTTTATTATTTAAGTGAAATTGAAACTGTAAATAATCTCCAATTTTTACTACTGGTGTTTTAATTTCAAATGACGAAAGTTGGATATTGGTACTTTCTAGACCATAATGACTCAAAATTTCAGGATGACCTTGTTTTAATAATGTACGAGAGCCGTGTTTTATAATTCCATCAGTTTCTTTACTGTGACCTTTCCATAAATTGGCGATTTTAAGAACAGTCTCGGGATTGTCTTTTGCAATATCATTTAAACTATTGGCAACGCTTCTGCGAACATATTCTGAGGGATCGTTTTTTAGATTTTCTAAAATAGGCAGGATAGAAGCTGGGTCTTTTTTTAGAAACGGAATTGCCATTGCCCAAGGTAATCTAGAGCGGCTTCCTTCGCTGGATAATCTTCGAACGTGGTGATTTTCATGCAAAGACCATTTTACCATTTCGTCAATCATTTTTTCTTTATACTTTAAAATAAAGGGGCGAACAGCAAATTCGCAACTTATAAATTGAGTGATCGATACAAAGGCTTTCGCCGAAGTTTTAAAATCATCTAAGCCGTATATTTCAATATAATCAGCAAAGAAAATGAAAGCCAGATTTCCATCTGTAAATTTATTTTTCTTAAGATTATTAATGATTTTATCAATTAAAGAAACTGCTTCCGGAAAATTTTCAGGCATAAATTGATGAAGCACAATAGTGGTGTGTTTCATACGATCTTTCCATTCTTTTTGAGCAAAATCGCCTTCATAAATAGTGTCGATAAATTTTTGTTTATCGAAAGTTGGATGTACTTCGGCTACAGCCTGACCAAAATTTTCGTAAAAAGGAAGAGAGTAAATGTCTTTAATTAAGCCCATGATTTTATATGAATGAACTTCAAAGATATTTAATGTTTTGAATTTATGAGGTAGATTTTATTTTAAAAATTACGCTTATAGAAGTGAAATAACTTTTAGTATCGTTAAAAAATGTGTTTTTGTCTGTTTATGATTTTTAATACTTTTCTGCCTAATATAATGGTATATTTTGAGGTTTTTGGCTTTTAAAATCGAACTGAAACTTTCAAATCCACAAAATATGTCCTACTTTAGCATCTTATAAAAACTAAGAAAAATGATTAGCGAAGCACAATTTCAAGCCGAATTACAATTATTAATCAGTAATGCAATTCGAGAAGATGTAGGCGCAGGCGATTACAGTTCATTAGCTTGTATTCCAGAAACAGCGCACGGACAAGCTAGATTGTTGGTAAAAGGTCAGGGAATTATTGCCGGTGTTGAGTTGGCAAAAATGATTTTTGAATATGTTGATCCAAATTTAAAGGTTAGAACTTTTATAGAAGATGGAACGCATGTTGAATTTGGAGATGTTGTTTTTGAAGTTTCGGGTAGTTCTCAATCGATCTTAAAGTCTGAAAGAGTAGTCTTGAACACCATGCAACGTATGTCTGCAATTGCATCAAAAACGGGTCATTATGTAGAGCTTTTAGAAGGCACCGGAGCAAAAATTTTAGATACTCGTAAAACGACACCAAATTTTAGAGTGGCCGAAAAATGGGCTGTGAAAATTGGTGGAGGAGAAAATCATCGTTTTGCTTTGTACGATATGATAATGCTAAAAGATAATCATATTGATTTTGCAGGAGGTATTACGCTTGCGATTAAGAAAACTAAAGAGTATTTAGAAGCAAATAATTTAGATTTAAAGATTATCGTAGAAGCCAGAGATTTGGATGAAATTCGCGAAATTCTTTTAAGCGATGGTGTTTACAGAATTTTGATTGATAACTTTAATTACGAAGATACAAAAACGGCTGTTGCTTTAATTGGTAAAAAATGTCAGACGGAATCATCTGGAAATATTAGCGAAAAAACACTTCGTGAATACGGGCTTTGTGGTGTGGATTATGTTTCGTCTGGAGCTTTAACACATTCTGTTTATAATATGGATTTGAGTTTAAAGGCTTTTTAATTGAGTTATAGTTTTGAGTTTTTGTAATCGTAAATCTATACTCAACAATCTAAAATCTAAAATAATATGTCTCAAGAAATAGAAGATCGGATTGAAAAAGTTCCTGTTGTACGGTCACTTGCCCGATTTTTAAAGAGAATAAAATTGCCTTGGCTGGAAGGCTTCTCATTATATGATTTGCTTGAAATGTATACCATCGGGATTATTGATGGTGCATTTTCGTATCATGCAAGTGCGGTTTCTTTTAGCTTTTTTATGGCTCTGTTTCCTTTTGCCTTATTTATTTTAAATTTAATTCCTTTTATTCCGATAGATAATTTTCAAAATGATTTTTTACTTTTTGTGCAACAAAGTGTTCCGCCAAATACGTATGATGCCATTAGTAAAATTATTAGTGATATCTTAAATAATAGTCACTCAGGGTTATTATCTTCAGGATTTTTGCTTTCTATTTTTTTGATGGCAAATGGTATTAATGGTATATTAAGTGGTTTTGAATCCTCGAAACATGTTTTTGATAAACGAGGTTGGTTTAGTCAATATTTAGTTGCATTGGCGATCTCGCTTGTCATGACTATAATATTGTTTGTAACCGTTGCAACAATTGTTGTTTTTGAGGTATTTATTCAAAAAACAATTATTCAGGATGTTCTTAGTGATCGAATTCCTTTGATTATTTTAGGACGATACTTGTTTGTTATTTTAATGATTTTGATAACATCTTCAATATTATTACGTTATGGTACAAAACAGTATAATAAAGTACCATTTATAAGCATAGGATCTGTTTTTACAACTATTTTAATTGTTATATCTTCGTTCTTTTTTGGGATTTGGGTTATAAAATTCTCAAAATATAACGAACTTTATGGTTCCATAGGAACATTATTAATTCTAATGTTTTATATTTGGATAAACTGTATGATACTGCTTTTGGGATTCGAACTGAATGCTTCTATCAGAAAACTAAAACAAAAAAAAAAATAAATAGGTATGAAAAATTGGATTTTAACAATTGGTGTTTTTTTCTTCGCATTAAGTACAATGCAATCTCAAAGTGTTGTTGGAAAGTGGAAAACAATTGACGATGAAACAGGTGAAGCAAAATCTGTAGTTGAGGTTTATGAAAAGTCTGGAAAGATTTATGGTAAAATAGTTGAAATTCTTCGTGCTGATCATAAAAAAGATGTTTGTGTTAAATGCGACGGAGCAGATAAGAATAAGCCCATTTTAGGAATGGTTATTATGAACGGTCTTAAAAAAGATGGCTCTGAATATAATGGAGGAACAATTCTGGATCCTACAAATGGTAAAAAATACAAATGTTATATTTCATTAGAATCTGCAGATAAATTGAAACTTCGTGGTTATGTTGGAATTTCTTTGATGGGAAGAACACAATACTGGACACGAGTGAAAAATTAAATTTTTAAAATATGCGAAAATTTGCATTCATAATTTTATTCTTAACTATTTTATCGAATAGTTTTGGACAATCTAAGAATTCGCCATTACAAATAAGTCATCTTACGGGTGACTTTTATGTTTATAAGACGTTTCATGATTATAAAGGAACATTGATTTCAGCAAATGCAATGTATCTTGTTACAGATAAAGGCGTTGTGTTGTTTGATGCGCCTTGGGATAAAACTCAATTTCAGCCTTTGCTAGACAGTATAAAAGCAAAACATAATAAGAATGTTATTATGTGTTTTGCGACGCATTCGCATGAGGACAGAGCGGGTGGTTTGGAGTTTTATGGTAAAAAAGGAATTAAAACGTATACGATAAAATTAACTGACGAGATTCTAAAAAAGAATAATGAAAAAAGAGCCAAATTTGTAATTCCAAATGATACTATATTTACTGTTGGAAAATATAAATTTGAAGTTTTTTACCCTGGTAAAGGTCATGCTCCTGATAATATTGTAGTTTGGTTTAATAAAGAAAAAGTACTTTATGGTGGTTGCTTTATAAAAAGTACCGAAGCAAAAGACCTTGGATATCTTGGAGATGCCGATGTGAAAGAATGGGGGAAATCTATTAAAAAAGTACAATCAAAATTTAAAAGTCCAAAATACATTATTACCGGTCATGATGACTGGAGTGATTTGAGATCTTTAAATCATACACTAAAATTGGTTCAGGACTATAATGCAGCGAAAGCTTCAGTTAAAAAATAATCCTCCAAATCTTATAAAATATTTACATGTTTTTTGTCGAAGTCGTTTTACCGCTTTCCTTAGCTAAAACTTTTACCTATCGTATTTCTGAAGCCGAGTTTCATTTCATTAAAATAGGAATGCGAGTTGCTGTGCCTTTTGGTAAAAGTAAAATTTATACAGCATTGGTTATTGATATTCATCAAAATGAACCAAGTTTGTATGATGCCAAAGAAATTCATCAAATATTAGATGAAAAGCCTATTGCTACTGAAATTCAAATTAAACATTGGCTTTGGGTGGCAAATTACTATATGTGCGGTATTGGCGATGTGTATCGAGGTGCTTTTCCGAGTGGATTATTATTGGAAAGTGAAACGATTATTTCGCATAAAATAGATGTCGAAGTAAATCAAGATGACCTTTCTGATGAAGAATTTTTGGTTTATGAAGCTTTGCAGCAACAAAGTTCTCTCAAGGTTCAGGAGATTATTTCGATATTAAATAAGAAAAATATTTTTCCAATTCTTCAAAAATTAATAGGAAAAGATATCATTGTTCTTGAAGAGGAAATAAAAGAAAGCTACAAGCCAAAACTAGTTCGTTATGTGAAATTGCATACCAAATATGAATCAGATAATGGTTTAGGAGAATTATTAGAGGTATTGAAAAATGCGAATAAACAAAAAGAAATTGTTTTAGCGTATTTTCAAATAATGGCTTCTGAAAAGAAACCAATTACAGTAAAGAAATTAGTTGAAGTTTCAAATTCATCTTCGGCTGTAGTAAAGGCTTTGATTGATAAAGAAATTTTTGAGGAATATCTTTTACAACACGATAGAGTATCTTTTACAGGACAGGCAACAGAAAAGCAATTGCTGTTGAGTAATGCTCAGGAAAAGGCTTTTTCGGGAATTAAAGAAAGTTTATTAGAAAAAGAAGTTTGTTTGCTTCACGGTGTTACCTCTAGTGGTAAAACAGAGATTTATATAAAATTAATCGAGGAATATCTGGTTACTGGAAAACAGGTTTTGTATTTGTTGCCAGAGATTGCTTTAACAACTCAGTTGGTGTCACGCTTGCGACTTCATTTTGGTGATAAAGTGGCTGTTTTTCATTCGAAATACAGTAACAACGAAAGAGTTGAGGTTTGGAGACAAACGCTTGAGAATTCTGATAAAGCACAAATTGTGATAGGAGCGAGGTCGGCCTTGTTTTTACCTTTTAATAGTTTAGGTTTATTGATTGTTGACGAGGAACATGAGCAGACTTTTAAGCAAACAGATCCGGCACCAAGATATCATGCAAGAGATGCGGCTATTGTTTTGGCTAATTTTCACAATGCAAAAGTGCTTTTGGGATCTGCAACTCCAAGTATTGAAACCTATTTTAATACCCAGGTCGAAAAATTTGGTTTGGTTGAACTTTCAGAACGTTATAATAATGTTCGAATGCCTGAAGTTGTTCTGGTTGATTTGAAAGATAAACATTTTAGAAAAAGAATGACCGGGCATTTCAGTGATCTTCTAATTGAAGAAATAGCCGAGGCTTTATCATTTGGAGAACAAGTGATTTTGTTTCAGAATAGAAGAGGTTATTCACCAATAATTGAGTGTATGACTTGCGGGCACGTACCACATTGTCAGCAATGCGATGTGAGTTTGACTTTTCATAAACATAAAAATCAGTTGCGTTGTCATTATTGTGGATATTCTATTGCAAAGCCAACACATTGTCATAGTTGTTCAAGTATTGATTTGACGACAAAAGGATTTGGGACAGAGCAAATCGAACAGGAATTATTAGCTCTTTTTCCAAAAGCCAAGACAGGCAGAATGGATCAGGATACAACTCGTGGGAAATTTGGTTTTGAGAAAATTATTGATACTTTTAAAAACAGAGAAATTGATATTTTGGTTGGAACGCAAATGCTTGCTAAGGGCTTAGATTTTGATAATGTCAGTTTGGTTGGAATTATGAATGCCGATAATATGTTGCATCATCCGGATTTTAGAGCTTTTGAGCGTAGTTTTCAAATGATGACGCAAGTGGCAGGAAGAGCAGGAAGGTCAGAGAAACAAGGGAAAGTTGTGATTCAAACTTACAATCCAAATCATAATACAATTCAGCAAGTTACAAACCACAATTATATAGGTATGTATAAGGAGCAATTGTATGATAGGCAAATCTATAAATACCCTCCTTATTTTAGAATCATAAAGCTTACTTTGAAGCACAGAGAATTTGAAAAATTAAAAGAAGGTTCGATGTGGTTGTATCAAGTTTTAAGTCAAAATTTGAATATGCCGGTTTTAGGACCGGAGGAACCTGCCATTAGTAGAATTAGAAATGAGTATATAAGAACTATCTTGATTAAAATTCCGCAAAATCTGCATTTAGCGAACACAAAAAAAACTATTCAGAAAATGCTGAATAGTTTTGAGGCTGTTGCTCAGTACAGATCTATAAAGGTTACTGCTAATGTCGACTTCTATTAAGTTACGACGATGTTGACAATGCTCGTACTAAATCTTCTTTTTTATTTCGACTAAGCGGAATTTTGGTAATGCCAATTTCGGCAAATTTACTATTAAAGCGCTCTACTTTATCAATGTTAATAATATAGGACTTGTGTACACGAATAAATTTGTCTTTTGATAAATCATTTTCAAAAGATTTCATTGTTGAAAGAACCAAATTACTGTCGTCTTCAGTAACTACTCTCACATAATCTCCGAAAGCTTCAATCCATTTGATTTTGGCGGTGAAAATTTTAAGTTTTTTTAGATTGCTTTTAATAAAGATGTGTTCGCCTTCTTCTTCTTTTACATCTTTTTTTAGTAAATGCATATCTATAGCTCTTTTTACAGAGGCGTTAAAGCGATCGACCGCAATAGGTTTTTGCAAATAATCAGTGGCGTCATAGTCAAATGCTTTTAAAGCATATTCGGCTTTAGAAGTGATAAATATAATTTGAGGTTTAGTTTTAAGCCCGTCAAGAAAATCAAATCCATTAATAACAGGCATTTCTATATCAAGAAATATTAAATCGATATTATTTAGAGAGATGCAGCTTTTCGCTTCTATCGCATTAGAAAAGTCCCCGATTAAGTGCAAACCTGGGTGATTATTAACTAATTTTGCAATAATTGTCCTCTGTATAGAACTATCATCTACAACAACACAGTTTAGTTTCATAACATTAAAATTTAGAATAAATTCAGGATAGCAGTAGTAAATGTATGTTTTTTTTGTAAAAAAAACTAAGATCAACGTGTATTTTTTGTTATACGACGAATAAAAGTAAAAAAGTGTTGTATATTTAAAATTAATGCTTACTTTTGCACCCAATTTTAACAAATAAATATTGTATTTATGAATCATTATGAAACTGTTTTCATTTTAAATCCCGTTTTATCTGAGGTTCAGGTGAAGGAAACAGTAACGAAATTTGAAGAATTTCTTACTAGTAGAGGAGCTGAAATGGTATCGAAAGAGGATTGGGGTCTGAAAAAAATGGCTTACGAAATCCAAAACAAAAAAAGTGGTTTTTACCACCTATTCGAATTCAAAGTAGCAGGAGAAGTTCTTATTGCTTTTGAAACTGAATTTAGACGTGACGAAAGAGTTATGCGTTTCTTAACTGTAAGTTTAGACAAACATGCTATTTCATGGGCTGAAAGAAGAAGAGCCAAATTAAAATCTACTAAAGCTTAATTATTATGTCTACAATAGAGCAATCTGCAAAAGGAAAAAAAGACGGAGATATCAGATATTTAACGCCTTTAAACATTGAAACTAACAAAACTAAAAAGTACTGTCGTTTCAAAAAATCAGGAATCAAATATATTGATTATAAAGATGCTGATTTCTTATTGAAATTCGTTAATGAGCAAGGAAAAATCCTTCCTCGTCGTTTAACTGGAACTTCATTAAAATACCAAAGAAAAGTTTCTGTAGCTGTAAAAAGAGCTCGTCACTTAGCTTTAATGCCATACGTGGCCGATTTATTAAAATAATTAAAAACTCTAGTCGCTGGTTTCCGGTTAAATGGAACCTAACTTCTAAAATATAAGGACAA
>Ga0302173_10000185_pt1 | contig 33469 bp, 41 predicted proteins | sample I_Fen_N3_1_FD_198785 | JGI IMG/M metagenome (GOLD analysis project Ga0302173, IMG submission 198785) | Peat permafrost microbial communities from Stordalen Mire near Abisko, Sweden - I_Fen_N3_1 | ecosystem: Environmental > Terrestrial > Soil > Wetlands > Permafrost | place: Sweden: Abisko... | reverse complement strand
CAAGTAATCGACGTGTTGCTTCCGGAAGATCGCGGAATCCTGCTGTGCTGTGCATCGAAATCCGTGGATGGAACTTGTCGGGTTGACGCATGTCACGCACAAATAGAACTTCGCAGTGCATAGCATACAACCCATCGCGAATAAGGATTTCTTCCTTGCGGAAATTATATCCTAATGTTGCAAAGTGAGTTTCTATCTTTTTTTGCGTATCGAATTCGGGCTTAAATTTGAATTGTTGCCAGCCATCCGGCACGAAATATTTTCGGATAACTTCGTCGGTATATTTTCCAAAAGTAGCATATAAAACATGTTCTTTCAGGTATGGTTTTACAAATCTGTCCTGATCCCAACGAAGTCCTCTCGATTCTAAATCGGAACCTGAGAAAGGTAATGCAGGATGAAAACTACCCGTTAATCCCCATACGGCGTCAGCCGGAATTTCCCAGATTCTAAAAAAGCCCAAAATATGGTCGATGCGGTAGGCATCAAAATATTCAGCTAGCTTTTGGAAACGTTTGCGCCACCATTGGTAGCCATCTTTTTCCATTAATTCCCAATTGTAAGTGGGAAATCCCCAGTTCTGACCTGTCACAGAGAAATCATCGGGAGGTGCACCAGCTTGTCCGTTGGCATTAAAAAGTTCCGGATCTACCCATGCATCCACGCTACGTGGACTAACTCCAATCGGTATGTCACCCTTGAAACCTATTCCATTGGCTCTTGCGTAATCGTGCACTTCCACCAATTGTTTGTGTAGGTGATATTGCAGGAAATAGAATAACGCAATTTCGGGGTAGTGTTCTGTTGTTGGAGCTGAAAATGCTTCTATGTCTGCTTTGTTGTAAAGGCTGTATGTTGCCCATTTACCAAATTCGGGCGTTCCATTCAAGTCGCGTAAATAAGAGAATGCAGCGTAGGGAACCAACCATTCTTTGTTTGTCTCAAAGAAATTTTTGTAATCATCGGATGCAAAAACGGCCGGACTTTCCTGAGGAAAAATGGCTTTGAAAAATTCCCATTTTACTTTTATTACATTCTCATAGTCCGAAAATGTTTTTTCGTTCAACTCCTTTTTTTGAGCATCGAAATATGCTTTTAGCTTTTTGTCTTTCAGTTTACCTAATTTATCCAGATGAAGGTAGATAGGATGCAATGCGTAAACTGAAACTGCATTATAAGGATATGAATCGTAATTGGTATGATAAAGAATGGTGTCGTTGATGGGTAAGGTCTGAATCATGCGTTGACCTGTTTTCTTTGCCCAGTCCACCATTTTCTTCAAATCGTTAAACTCTCCTATGCCAAATCCTTCCTCGCTACGAAGTGAGAATACCGGAATGGCTACTCCAGTTCCTTTCCATGAAGGGATGGTTCGCAAAAAATGCTCATCGGTTACTACCGTAAATTCTTGTTGGTTTATGGAGCTGATGATTCTGTTGGGTCCACCACCCCAGGCCAATACTTTGTCGGTGGCAGTGTCAACAATCAGGTATTTATATTCAAGTGGAAATTTAAAGTCTTTTGCGTCAAGACTCACTTGCCAAACCGGAAAGTTTGTATCGTCAAGTTTTATCTTTTTTGATTCGTCCCAATTGCCAAGTGCTGCTTGATTGCCAATAACTGCTATATGGCGGTTTGGCTCCATTTGCGGGCAATTGAGGCGTAACATCAAGTTGTCATTCTTTGCTACTGCATTTGCTTTTGTTTTGTCTCTTTTGAAGAAGCAGTCAGAAAAAGCAGCGGTGATAAAAGGAGAATCGCCGAATGGACCACGCCAGAAATCCTGAATGCAGATGTCCTTTTTTTCAGGATTTATGGGTGCAATGCGTTTTTTGCCGTATTCGTAGTCAAACTCTTTGTCGGTGTTGAGTAACGCGTACTGATAGATGATGGAAGTGAGTGAGTTGTCGATGTTTACCTCTGCCGTCCATTCAAAGTTTGAATTGCATTGCATAACAACTGCCTGCGAAGACTGAGATTGCTCTTGAGCTGAGGAATGTAACATGAGATAGACTGATTGTCCCCACTGAGTTACATAATGTATTTTGAATTGAACCTTCATAATTGTAGCAATGAATAATAGGCTACAAATTTACGAAAATTCTACGCAATATGAAAATTGTAGTAAATACTAATAAAAGAAAGAATGCAAACGTTTGAAAACGAAAAAACCTCCTTGATTATTGTGAAAAACACAATAGCAAGAAGGTTTCAATGAGGTTCGTGGCGTACCACTCCAAAGGCTTATTTCCAGTCAATTAAAATATTATGGGGTGCAAATGGTCTACATTTCAAATTTTTATGCCGAAATATGAACTCCTACCATTACGCTCATCATTGGATATAAAATCCACATTGTTATCCTACGTTTGCAATATTGTCTGGTACATTGAGCTTTTTTAGTCTTTCGATCTCCCGAACTAATTCTGTCTTTTCTTTTTGTTGATCAGCAATTTCTTTTTGCTGCTCAAACATGATCTTATAGCATTTAGATAACTCAGTCTCCGGTTCATATAATGTGATCGGACTTGCTGCTATACTTTCATTAGAGCCATATTCAAAAAATGCAGTGATATCTACACCTAGTTTCATGGCTATTTCACACAGCACTTCTATTGATGGCTTAGTCTTGCCCTTCATTATATTTTCAATAGTTTGCTTCGAAACGCCCAAATCGGAGGCTATAACTACATTATTCGTTATCCTTTTTCGTTTTTTTTCTGACTCTATTAAGTCGGTGAATTTCAGACTGCTAAACTTCATGTGGCTATACGTTAGAGTTAAAAGGTATATAGTTGTATACTTTTAACATATATATGTATATGCTTTTAGGATATAATTATATACATTTGCAGTATAAAAATAAGACTAATTATCATACTAATGGATAAGAAAATAGAAAATATTCAAAAAATAAGCTTCAAAGACTACTTTGATTCTTTGCCTACTGAAGAATCGAATGTTGTCAGAGATCAAATGCTTAGATCATCAGGTATAAGCTATCCGTCATTTTATGGGAAATTGCAATCAGGTAAATGGAAGCCACTCGAGCTGAAAGAACTTGGACGTATTACTAATAAAGAATTCGAAAAATGATAACAGATGTCGAATTTCATGTAAATGACAAAGGAGAAGCTTTGGTTACTGAGATGGACGAACGTCCATATATACTCAATCAAACACACCGTCATATCATAACTTCCGAAAAAGAATACTTGAGAGAGGAATGGCCAGGTGCTTTATGTGCATTGGAAAAACGATACCATAACAGCATTCAAAATGTGATGTTCTTTGATTTTCAAATTGTCCGTCAGTGGATTAGATGCCATTATGGCCAATACGATGGAAAGTTAGATATTGAGCAAGATGGTACACGTAATTTCGAGCACAGCTATTGCCCCATGCGTGGCGAATGCGAATCGTGTAGTCTTTTTGAGGTATGTTATCCGGTAAGGAACACGAAGCTTCGCAAATCGGAAATAAATGTACTTCGCTTAATAGTTGCCGGTCTTGAAGAACAGCAAATTGCTGATACGCTAAATATTTCTGTTTCGACGGTAAAAAACCACCGGAACAATATGCTGAAAAGACTTGATCTGCACAAAACGTCACAGCTCATTGATTACTGGCATAAAAACCACATGAAATAACCCATAAAAAAGAGCTACAACAAACCAAATAATTAAGTTTTAGTGATAGTGATTTATAATTAAAACCCGTAGCTCTTTTTTTATCACATACCCCGACAAGGAACCCATGCACGAAGCGTCGAGCATGGTGGCAGAGTAAGACTGCCAATTAAAGGAGAGGAAACAAATCATTACCACTGTCAAAGGAAACGAATCGTGCGCTCCTCTCCTTTTTTTATAGACCTACTCAACTCTATATATCTCTATAACATCAATAGAGCCACTACCGATCCCGATAGTTGAAACAATCTCAGAAAGCCTTAGTAGCTAAATGAGTGGAAAACTCGATTTAATCGGGGTTGGTAGTTATTTTCAATCGAATAACCTATTTAAAAATCAATTATATGAGCATACATCTTATCGATTTCAAACTAGAAGGACCCGATGCCCGGTTCTACATAGAAGTATCAAAAGTATCTCCAAGATATCTAGTTACTGCAGTAGTAAATTTCAATACCAAAAGCTTTCCTGATTTCACCCGAAAACTTCGAAGCCATCCTTATGTAAAGTCAATGGAAGAAATGATTGACTACCGACAGGATGAACTGGACGGATATTTACTAGAGGTAAATGCAAACTATAGCGCAGAGATATTTAATGAAGATTTAGCCACTTTAATGGAAATATATATTTATGAAAACACCGAAACAATACCAACAGGATACGCAGAAAAAGTCTGAAGCTGATCGCCGATCTGAACACAACGCAGATGTATTTATAGTCTGTATTATCGTATTTTTTATTCTATGTTTCATTTTTGGAAATAAACCATGAGCACTACTACAATTGAACTTGATTTGATACAACGAAAGCTACTTTCTTTATCAGATCCAACATGGATTGATAATGCGATAGAAACAATGGGTGAAGATAAATTTTGGAGCTTCAGAAACAAAGTGTATGCGCTATTGGATAATTTAAAAGTTGGAGAATGCCTGATGATAGATCCAAGGTGGAATCATAAAAATATTGATTTCTATATCCAAATAAGTTTCTATTACATATCAGAATCAAATATGTGCTATTGTTTTAATAGAAACTATACGGCCGTAAAGAGACAGTTTGACCAGGAAGAAGTAACTGCAATAATTGAAAGATTAAAAATAACCAGAACTCAAAATCTAAATAATAACGTATGAAACCATGGTCGCCCAATCAAAAGAAATATGTATTCAAACATGTCAACGACAAACCACTCCCCCAAATAGCCAAAGATGTTGGACGATCAGAGAACGCCTTGGATCTATTCCTACACCGGCACAGAAATGATCCGAGGTTATTGACCAAAAAAAATCTATTGGTTCAGGTCCTGCAAAAGAAATTTAAAGATATTGCCTGTTTCACGCCTACACGTTCATTTTTCAACGATGTACAAATGGGACAAAAACGATACTGGGCAATTTACAAAGGGCTTGAAGTCATCACCGAAGAGGAATTAATCAGAATAGCAAACTACTTAGAAGTTACACTAGAGGGCGTTTATGAAGCCCGACAGACAATACTTTGGTAATAAAAACACACATGGCAAATTATTTTCCACAAATAGTATTAGACCGAATTCGCGAACGTGCTGATATCGTTGACATTATCAGCAGATCAATTGACCTTAAAAAACATGGAAATAATCACGTTGGTATGTGCCCGTTTCATGCTGACAAATCACCTTCATTAACCGTAAATAAAACAAAGGGTAAGAATGGGATGTATTCTTGCTTCGCTTGTGGTGCCAGTGGAGACGCCATTAAGTTTATTCAGGAAAATGAAAAGGTATCATTTGTTGAAGCCGTTAAGTTCATTGCCGGCATATATTCTATCGATCTTCCAAAGGCCGAACAAACGCCTGAAGAAATAGCAAAAGACAAACAGCGTGAGTCTGTTCTCCTGGTACTGAACGAAAGTCAGAACCAATTTGTAGAGAACCTGAAAAACTTTGATTTTGCATCGGAATATGTAAAATCAAACCGTCAGATATCGGATGAAATGATTGAGCTTTACCGGATCGGTTATGCTCATACCGACAATCAGATTACGCGTGAGTTTCCAAAACGTGGCTATAGTCCCGATATTCTACTAGCTGCAGGAATGACCGGGATAAGTGACGAAAAGAAATTTCAGTACGATACCTTTCGCCAACGGATCACATTTCCATATCTGGATATGCATGGCCGTCCGATTGGATTTATCGGCCGAATAACTGATAATGACGTAAAAACAGCTAAATATCTGAACTCGGGCGATACTCAAGTATTCAACAAGGGTAATGTCGTTTTTGGACTTTATCAGGCCAAAGAGGCTATCTCTAAAGCCGGAAGGGTATATTTATTCGAAGGTAATATTGATGTTGTTTCAGTAGCTCAGCGTGGAGTACGCAATGTAATTGCCGGTTCGGGAACTGCTCTCACTGATGCTCAGGCACGTTTGATCAAACGCTTTTGCAATAAAGTAGTGATAGTTTATGATCCTGACGCTGCAGGACTGAAAGCCAGTATCGCCAACACTAAAATATTGCTGTCACACGGTTTCGAAGTAAAAGCAATAATGTTGCCGGAAGGGCAGGATCCGGATGACTTTGCAAAAGCTTCGGTTAATCAGGATCTATCTATTCTTCTACACAATCGCGAAAAAACATTTATTGACTATTTTTTTGCTGCTAAAAAAGTAGCTGAAGCTTCTGACTTCGAAAATGAGGAGTACCTGGACCAAATTTGTGAGTGTATTTCGGTGGTTCCAAGTAAAAGTCTTCGGGAAAAATATTTAATAAGTGTATCAAATACGTTTAACATTAGTGTAAATCTTATTAAAGAAAAAGTAAAACCTACAAAGGAGCTGAAAATTGAAAACTGGAAGCATGGGTTTTACGGACTGGAGGAAGCCACTGAGTTGATAGAAGATGATGAAGACGCTGATTGCTGGTTGGTATTTGACCAGGATAAGTTTATCGAATCTTTCTCCGAAAATCCTACAATCTTGGCGGTTGGTAATCCTACATTATCCGATTTACAAGCATTACGTCCAGTATCAAGTAAACTTACCGTAGTAAAGGAATCTGAAATAATGCCTTGTGAGGCGGAAGAATCAAAGCGACTTATTTTATTGAAAAATATGCATAAAAATGGCTTTGAAATTTCGGTCGATTGTGGTGATAAGTTATTGGGATTTTGCGATTTTTATGTTGAATACTATGGTTTTTTACTTGGAGCCGAAAGCAAAGAGGATAGGATAACCGACGGTACAAAAATAGCTGAAGTAATTGGCCGGTGCGTAGAAGTAATATCGCATTTGGATGCTACGGTTCGAGTAGTAATGCAGGATGTCTATTCCAAAAAGCTTGGAATGAAAGCAGCTGCTTTTGATAAGGTATTGAAGCCGTTCCTGGCTAAGAAGAAAGACAAGGCCATGATCGATAATCAGCGTATGTCTGAACTTGGTCAAACTATCGATTCGGAGATTATTCCGGAGTATGTTGAAAAAGACAAAGTCCTCTGGAATAATTACACTAAATGGGGGTTTTATCCACTGGCTGATAAAGATGGACGCTACTTTACCTACATGTTCAAGAACACAACCGGCAGTTCTCACTTTCCGGTATCAGATTTCTATATCAAACCATTGCTTCATATCCTGGACGAAAGTAACGACGATGCCAACAACATGCGCGTAGTACAGCTTTGCCACATGGATAAGAAGCTGGATAAATATGTGGAGTGGAAATCCGGAATATTTGCAGCCTTGCCAAAGGTTCACGAAAAATTGGTGAATGCAGGTCCTTACAATTATTTTGGTACGGCCGATCAGTACAAACGTGTATGGATGAATATGAGTTATGGATTTACAAAGTGTTACCCTACTGGAATATTGGGACAACATGCCGACGGTTTTTTTGTGTTCGGTAATGCTATTTTCCACAAAGTTGAAGGTAAGTATCAGATTGACTATGTAGACGAACTGGGTGTAGTTACACACGACGAAACAAACTATTATCTGCCGGCATTTTCCAAGATCTATTTGGATCGCAAAAATGATAACAATAAGAATAAATACAAACTTGCCAGGAACTTTATGTACAAAGAAATAAACGAGGACAGACAAATTTCATTTGCCAAATGGGCTGATCTGATGGACAAAGTTTATACCGTGAACGACAATGGTAAGTGGGCTATACTATTTGCAATAACAGCCGGATTCCGTGACTTTATTTTTGAAAATCGTGGAGAATTCACAGCTCCGTTTTTTATCGGTCCTACCAGTTCCGGAAAGTCAAAAATTGCCGAATCGATCCGTAACCTATACATGGATTACAAATCGGCAGCATTCAATCTGAACACCGGTACACCTGCAGCTTTCTTTATGTTTATCGAAAGCTTGAGAAACCTTCCTATCGTAATGGAAGAATACAACGACAATACGATTAACCCTATGATATTCCAGGCACTAAAAGCAGCCACTTTGGACGGCCAAGGACGTATCAAAGTAGCCGATGCAGCCAGTAAGACTATGGATAGTTCTGAAATCAATGCGTCGCTTATTCTGCTAGGCCAGGAAGCTCCGCAAAAGGATGATGGATCGTTGGCCAACCGCTGTATTATTTGTGATGTACCGTCGCAAGACTTTACCGATGAGGCTAGTCGTATTTTCGAAGAATTGAAAAATGCCGAAAAGACCGGTCTTTCAAATATTCTCCTGCAGGTGCTTGAGCTTCGCGAAGTGTACGAAAAATACTTCTTGAATATACTGGCTGAAGAAACAAAAATTCTGAAAGAATCGGTAAAAGTAAATATCTCCAATACTGAAGGATTAATGCGTATAGTAAACGCTTGTGCGCTAATGACGGCTACATGCCGGCTCCTGGAACAACATGCTACAAATATGCAACTACCGTTCACCTATGCCGAATTTTTACCCATTGCTCAGCAAAAGGTATTCAGTCAGATAGAGCGGATATCTAGTACCAATAAACTCTCTACCTACTTTCAAACGATGTCTACACTTATTACTCAGGAACGTATTAAGATCGGTCGCGAACTTAAAATTAGTGCTACTTCTAAAGTCACCCGCATGTTATCCGGAAAGAAAAAAGACGAGGTAGAACTACCGGTAGATACCAAAGTACTGTATATCGATTTTGAGGGTGTCTACTCTCTTTATCAAAAGGAAATAGGGACTAATGAAGCTCTCAGCAGACAATCGCTTACGGCTTATTTCTCGAGCAACCAGGCATTCATTGGACTCTGCAATGCTACTCGGTTCAAATGGTCGGTTCCTGAGCATGTAGGCGCTGCAGTAGAAGCCGAAGTTGCACCGGATGGTAATTCGGTAAACACAAGTACTTCGGCCAGAATGCGCATGGTAGAGAAAACAAAAACCACATCGGCCTATATGTTCAACTATAACATTTTGAAAAATTTAGTAGATATCGACTTTGAACGTATGGAAGAAATAAAAGAACCTGGAGTAGTTACTCCGGAAGGAAGTGATTTACCATTTTAAAATCAATATATATGGAATCAATAAGTTACGGTTGGATGGTAATAAGTGATAATCATCCGAATTCAAAAAATGCTATAATTTGCAACTATACTTTTTCATTATTACGAAAAGATGCAATCACTAAATTCACAAAAGGTTCAGGCACAGATTGGAAATACTGGTATCGAAAATATAATTATAGATGTGTTCGGACTAAGTGCATTCTTTCATATAAATAACTAATCATTATGGACATAAAACAAAAAGTCGGCTTCAGGGTGAAAGCCTTGGCCGACAAAGCCCAACTGTCGGTTCTCAATTTAGCCTACGATTCCGACTTATCACCAGGTTATATTCATGAGGTAATTCGGGGTGAGCGCAATATATCTCTTATAGCAATCCAACAAATTTGTACTGCAGTAGGAATAAGCGTTTCCGAGTTTTTCAATGATACAGAATTTTCAAATTAATTATATAAACATTTAATTTTTACGCAAAAATGAATTTAAACAAATCGAACATGACAATCAATAACGATATATTACTAATCGTAATTGATTCTTTCTGTGGAGCTGGTGGAGTTACTGAGGGATTCCACCGAGCACAAATAAACGGAAGTAATGTGGCAAAAGTAGTTATTGGTATCAATCATGATTCCATGGCCATTCAAAGCCATGCAGCCAATCACCCGGATACTATTCACTTTATAGAAGATTTTACAACACTGGATCCAACCAGATTAGTTTCTATAGTTGAAGCTGCTAAACTTCGCTATCCAAACGCAAAAGTATTATTCTGGGCTTCGGCCGAATGCACTCACCATAGTAAAGCCAAAGGAGGAATGGCCAGAGATGCCGATAGTCGCAGCTTACCTGAGCATATTGAACGATATGTGAAAGTACTTCAACCGGACATTATCGGAGTTGAAAATGTAGTTGAATTCATAGATTGGGGACCACTCAACGATCAAATGAAGCCGATCAAAGAAGCTAAAGGTATTTACTACAAAGAATGGCGCGATAATCTTATGAAGCATGGTTACAAATACGATTATAGAAAACTAAATGCTGCTGATTTTGGTGCATATACCAGCCGTTTGCGATATTTTGGAATTTTCGCTAAAGATGAAAACAACATCCTTTTCCCAGATAAAACTCACACAAAAAAAGGAGATAACGGATTTGAAAAATGGAAAGCCGTTCGCGATGTATTGGATTTGAATGCCGAAGGAGAAAGCATATTCTCACGCAAAAAACCGTTGGTAGATGCTACACTATCTCGTATTTACGAAGGAGTAAAGGAGTTTGTAATCAAAGGAGATGCCGACTTTATGCTAAAGTATAATTCAATGAGCCGATCCAAAAAATATAAATGTCCTGGTATTGATGGACCTTCTCCGGTTGTCAGTTGTCAAAATAGACTGGGACTTGTAAAAGCTAAATTCATGTCAATGGCTTACAGTGGAAGACCTAAGGATAAAAACTTTGTATTGGACAGACCGTCACAAGCAGTTACCACTGTAGATCACCACCAAATGATTACGGCCTATTATGGTAATGGCTTCAATACATCGATTGAACAACCTTGCAATACAATTTCTACACATGATAGATTTGCATTAGTTACTTCAAAAATTCAGAATATAATGACTTATAATTCTCCGGGACTATATTCAGGTGTTGATAAACCGTGTGGAACGGTAATGACAAAAGATCGGTTTGCATTGGTTACTTCAAAATTTATTGATGAACAGTACGGAAATAGTAAAGGTGTTTCTGTAGATAAACCTTCAGGAGCTATTATGACTAATCCAAAACAAAATCTTGTCAGTGCTCAATGGATTATGGATACACAGTTTAATAATTGTGGCAGCTCACTTGGTAGCCCATGCAGAACGATAACAGCTAATCGGAAGCATTTCTACCTAATGAACCCTCAGTTTCAAAGTAAAGGCGCAAGTATTGATAAACCATGTTTTACACTTATTGCCCGTATGGATAAAATGCCACCTTATCTTATGGAGTCACTTACAGGATCAGTTGAAATTAAAATACTTGAGGCAGATACAGAAATGATGGTTAAACTGAAAATGCTTTGTAATCAATACGGAATTATTGACATACTCATGCGTATGCTTTTCGTTGAAGAACTCAAGCGAATTATGGGATTTGGTGATAACTACATTTTGAAAGGAACTAAAGCCGAAATGAAGAAGTTCATAGGTAATGCAGTTGAATGTACGCAAAGTCAGAAGCTCGCTGAATCGATATCACAAAGCATATTTTTTGAACTAATAAAACAAGCAGTATAATTTTAAACAAATCGAAAATAATCAAACATTTAAAACAAAAACAGCATGAAAAGAATTGGTAAAATTTTAGCTACTGGCATTGCTTGTAGCATGGCTAATGACACCATTGGTAAAGAGATCAGAAAAATGGAGGACGAAATAAGTAGTAAGAGCTATTCTATTGCTTTATCAGTGGTTCCAAAAGAAGTAATGGACTTTTATCTGAAGTACCCACAATATACGAATACATGTGGGTCTGTTGCATTCAGATATGGAACATCTACCGATAAATATGCAACACTTACAGATAGTATTCCTGCAGTAAATGGGAATAGACCATATATTGATTTGCATGTTTCAGATTACGAATGGATCACGAATAAAAAAATAGAAATAAAAGAATTGGAAGATAAGAAATTGAAGTTGATCAATCAAATTCAATCAACATTGCTCCAGTTATCTACTCCGAAGCGAATCAAGGAACAATTTCCGGAAGCATACGAGTACCTCGAAGAGGAAAGTGACACATGTACAGATATAGCATTACCTATTGAGGAACTACAGTCGCTACTGGCAACTTATAAATAATCAGATCCGATACTAATCACCAATGAGCTGGTACAACGTGCCGGCTCATTCTGTACATTGATGAGCAGAGTCGGTGGTAATTCTTCTTTGTTGTTATTGACGAACAGATCCGGTGGTAATATTATTCAAATCGATCATATTGACGGTAGTAATTCATAGTTCAGGCGAATGCCTGGGCTCTTTCTTTTTTCATTCAATCAAACCTTCAGATCCGGTTCATCTTAGGTCACCATTATCTATCATTTCCCCCGCACCCCCTAAAATTAAAGATAGAAACAATTAATGTAGATTTGAAAAATAAAAATCAAAATAACCGACCTACAGACCTAACGACCTACATATACTATTATTTTTCAAAAAATATTATATATATATAGGTCATAATCATATGTTTCTGTGTTTTTTTCTTTGTAGGTCGCTGTAGGTCTATTAGGTGTTTATGTAGGTCGTTGTAGGACGGGTAAAAATAGGCTTGTAGGTCGGAATATAGTTAATAATGGTGTTTGTAGGTCAAAAAACATGTTTGTAGGACGGTTTTTTTTGGAATAAAATTTTGTTATGTTACTAAATTTTAGTAACTTGTACTCTATTAATATATGACTGTAGGTCGTTAGGTCGGTAGGACGGGAAATATTGAAAAATATATATTTGACAAGAAAAAATACAACATATGAACTTTAGCCTTACCATACAATGCAAACCTTACGTGAAGCGATTTCTGGAATTAAACTACGGTACTCCGGTGAACTTCATTAAGGACTCAAGCATTTATCCACTCCTCCGCAAAAAGTTGGAGCGAAAAAGCACTCGCTACGATAAAAAGTTATCGTTATATAAGCAAAACAGGTATAATTCAGTGGTTGAAATAAAAATTACCCGCGATGACTTCTACCGTTACGGTTGGGAATTGTCGCTAACCGATGAGGCTAACTTCAACCAGGAGATGGAAGGACGCGCAAAACTATTCATGTACACAATTATCTCTACCCGCATATCATTTGGGATGAACCTGACGGATGCTATCCGCTATTTTCAGAACCGTTTCGAATTTCCAGAGACCGTATGGCCGGCCGAAACGATAGAGAAAGATTGCCGGCGTAACCTAACGGTTCAAAAAAACGAATGCATAGAATACGTATCCGAATTAATTGATAAAATAACAATGGTGAAGTTGTCCGAAAAAGGGACAATGTCACACATAGCCCGTAAAACCTATGAAAACACTACAATTTGACCAAAACGGAAACATGGGAGGACTGCAATGCATGTTCGCCATTCCGGTAACGAGTTTCAAACAAATTTGGCGTGATTACACCAATTCTAAAAATTATCTTCGTGTAATGAATCGTGAAGATATCATTGAAATATACGTCAATGATAATGCAACCTTCACAGAACCATACGAACGCAATGCATATAAGCCTGAGATAACAGGTGTAGTTCCAAAATCGAATCCATTGAACCGGAAAGATCTCACCAGGTTAGAGACTGAATTTTGGTTGGTGCTATTTCGCGACAATAACGATTACTGGCGCCTGGCCGGTAATGCTCAAAACCGACTGAGCTTTAAACGTACCGATACCGCCGGACAATTGACATCTACCAATCAGCTTCAGTTTACATTCACCGGTAATATGCGAACAGCTTGTGAGTTCATTGAACTTGAAGAAATAGAGGATTTATAGGTGTTTACACTATTTAATCAGAAAACAGCTAAAGGCTATTGTCCTTTTAGCTGTTTTTTTATGCCCGTACATTTGCTAAAATTTTAATTATTAAAGCAAATGGCAAAGAATCTTTTTCAGGTAGTTATGCCGGTGTCAGAATATGGCCTCGGATATAATTACACAAAGTACCTGCTTGATTCAGCCGATAAAGGACCTGTTGTATTCGAAGTTTCGAGTTATGGTGGTGATCTTAATCAGGCTAAGCTGGTAAAGAAACTTTTTGCTGATCGCGGTGATGTAACAGTTGATTATTTTGGGTACAATGCTTCTGCAGCAACCATCCTCGGACATGGTGCTGCAAATACGCGTATCTACTCGGATGCATTTTTCTTGGTTCATAAACCACTTGTATGGGTGGAAGCCTGGGGACGAATGAATGCTGATGATATTGAAGCTGCTATTACAGAACTGACAACTCAGAAAAAAGATGCTGAAGTTCAGGCTTTATCCATTGCAAAGGAGTATTGCGATTACGCTGGAATGTCAATGCCTGACATAATGGCTCTTATGAAAGAAGAACGCTGGTTAACTGCTCAGGAAGCGGTTGACATGGGTTTTGTAAACGAAGTAATACCTGCAGTAAAAGGTAAAAAACCTGTAGTAACCAATGAAGTACTGGCAATGATATCAGCCAATACACTTCCTCCACTTCCCGAATCTTCTGCAGTTACAGATGATGAACGGTCCCTATTTCAAAAATTCATGAATTTTAAAAACAATCCAAAAAACCCAAAAATTGAGATGAAGAAAGATCTTACTTTCATTAATCAGGTTTTGGCTGTTGAGGGCGTAAACGAATCGAACGGACAAATTACCCTGTCTGTAGAGCACGTCATGGCACTCAATACCAAAATCAAGGCTGATGCCGATTCAATTGCTACAATTACCGCCGAGCGCGATACTGCAGTAACTGACAAAGGAACTGCCGAAACTACCCTGGCCACATTCACCAACAAAGTTGATGAATTGGATGCTACTGTAAAAGCTGCTGCAACTCCTGAAGCTAAGGTTGCTGCTATTACTGCTAAACTTGCTTCGCGTCCAGGACAAGGTGCTGCAGCTCCTCAAGGTGGTGCAAGCTCTCAACAGGTAACTGATGAGACTGACTGGGATTCTATTGATGACCTTCCACACAATAAGGAGGTAGATAACATGTATTTTAAACCTAAATCAGAAAAGTAATTATGTTGAACATAGCTGCAATTATTTCAGAGTACAAAGCGTATTATCTGAATAACGGCCAAAATATGGCTCGATTGAAAACATTGCTTCGTTTTGGTATGGTGACAGATGGTATTTGTACACCAATCATGACGGATGAAACCATCTACCAGATGGCTATTGCAAAAATGAAATCATTGGTTCAATCATTTCAAAAGGCATGGACTCCAAAGGGAGAATTAGAATTCGTCCCAAATAAAATCGAGCTATTCAAAATGAAAGTCGATTTGGATGTTTATCCGGATGATATTGAAGCCACATGGTTAGGTTTCCTTACTAAAAACAGCCTTAGCCGTAAGGAATGGCCGTTAATTCGCTATATCATGGAATCTTACATTTTAGGTCAAATTCAAGCTGATATGGAAAATAACGAAATTTACAAGGGTGTTTATGCAGCACCTGGAATAGGTGTTGCAGGACTTGACGGTAAATCAATGAACGGTTTCAAGTATATGTTGCAAAAAACTGCTGTAAATCGTGATATAACAATTGGTGCACTTGATAAAGCTATTATTTATGATCAGTTTGAAGCTGGTTTTGAATTGGTAACTGAAGAATATCAAAATAGCAATATGGTTATTTGTTGTGCTCCTAAATGGCGCCGTGCTTTCTTGAAAGATAAACGTGCTCAAGATGTATACACTATCTCTGGTCCTGGTCAGATTGATGATACATTGGATTTTGCTCCTGCCCGTGTTGTTGGTCTTCCTTCCATGATTGGAACAAATGACTGGTTTATTACTCCAGCTGACAACATGCTGTCTATTGCTAAAAAGTCAGAGAACATGAATAAAATTGATGTTCAAGAATCAAAACGTTGTGTTAGCTTCTTGACTGACTGGTGGAAGGGTGTTGGTTTTGGAATTTCTGAAATCGTATGGACTAACGTAGCAGCTGCTGAATAAGCGGCTACTACCATTGTTTAATTTTAAACTAAAAAGTATATGTCTACTAAAAAATTTATAACGTTAGATGACGTTGATAACAACCTTGGAAATGATGGCAACATGCCAGGTATCATTCCTACGTTGATTTATGGATATCAGGAGGATGTTGCTACTTGGCCGGATGAGCCTGATGGTACTGTAACTGAATTGACGTTGGATGCTGCCGGAAAACTTACCGGCGATGTAATTATGAAGCCAGGTACTCGTGCATACAGTCTTGATTTTACTGAAGATGTGGGTACTTTCAAAATGAATACTGTTGGCGAAGTTGATTCTATTCATTGGAAATATGAACTTGATTTTATCAAAGCAAAAATTCAGGCTAAGATTCTTGGTTTTGCTAATGCTGCCGCCAGTCGTAAAATGTTCTTCATTCCAACAGACGAAAACGGTGTTCAATATCTAATGGGTAATAAACGTCGGGGTGCTTCAATGGCTAATGGCGATGGTGTTACTACCGGTGCCGGATCCGGTGATCGTAATCAAATTAGTCTAAAATTCGAATTCCGTACCCGCAAAGCGTTGGCGTACGAAGGCGATGTTGAAGATATTTTGATTCTTGTACCTGTTACTCCGTAATTGAACTAAAATCAATTATTTGTAAGTCCTGAGGCAAAATGTCTCAGGACTTTTTTTGTACTTTTTTCGCACGAATAATCGCACGAACTTTGTGACTGAAATTAATATTAATCAAATTCATTGTACAATGGACAATCAAGAAGTAAAACAATCGGCCGAGCTGCGCGACAAAGCAACCAACTGGCTAAACAGTAGAACCCGCGATATTGACAGCGGTTTAGACATTTTGAAAGAGGCAAACTACAAGCCTCATGTAATTGCAATTTTTGAAAAAAACAAAAATCGCAAGGATATTCCGGATAAAGTTACTCAGGAGATCCGTAACTATTTGCGCTATTTTGCAAATCCTACCAAGGATATTCACAAAGATGAATTATCTCCCGAAGATGCAGACCTATTGGTAAAAGAAAAGGAATTCATGTCGAATATCCAAATTGAAATTGCCAACAATCAGTATCCGGACATTGTGAAGCAATTGCTTGTGGAATTCAATGAGGACTACAACAATCGTTCTATCGCACACAAAGAACTCAAAGCTGTTGGCGAATCGAACGATGACGAATCGTGCGAGAAACGTAAGGTGTTGCTTAATCGTATTAAGAACTATTCTACACGCATGGACATTCTTTGGCCATTGTTCGAAGCGTACAAAGAGAATCCGGAAGCATTACCTTCAGAGGAAATCGTTTTAGCTGCATTCAATCCTGACGAAGTTACTGAAGAAGATGCCAACGACGATGACGAAAAGAAAACCGGAAAGGAGTTAGTCCTGGCTACTGATGTAGAAGGGTTGAAAAAGCAGTCGGAAAACTGGCGTACAAAAGTACTGAAGGCAGAAAACAAATTGAATTTTCAAGATGAAAAAAAAGGTGATAAACCAAATCCAATGCCCGAAGGTCCTAAACGGATCAAACAAGTAAAACGCATAGAGCAACTTACTGCAGAAAAATTGGCTATTGATACCGAATTGGCTAACATGCAATAATGCTGGTAGGTTTCAACGACATAAAGCGTAATGAACCTGTACGGTCGGAAACTAAGAAGCTACCCGAAGCCATTGAAGCTTCGGGTGCTTCACTTTATTTCTCGGCCGAAACAAGTTTGATGACTAAACACCTGGGCACAATTGTTCCAGGACAAGACAAACACTTCTATAGTTTTGGAAACTTCAACATGATGAGATTGATTTTTTGGGTATTAGACCAAATAGGACCGGCTGATATCATAATGAGTACTTATTCTATAAGCCCGAAAACAATCACCGGTGTATTGAATCGTCGCGAAAAAGGAACGATTCGGAACATCCGTTTCCTGGTCGATAATCGTGTTCGATCATTGTCACCAAAGCCGTTCGACATGCTTGTAGCTAATTTTGATTATCGATGCATATCCATTCATGCAAAAGTAGCGTGTGTATGGAACGATAACTGGAATATAACCATAGTGAGTAGTCAGAACGCTACCGATAACCCTAAAATGGAGCGAGGAACGATTTACACAGGGTTAGATATTTTTAATTTCGACAAACAAGTATTGGAAGATGCATTTATCAGAGGAACAACTTAAAGGAGTGGAAGAAATGGCATACAGACTCTTTACTCCGGAACTGACGGCCATAAATATTGAAGCGGATGAAATCGAATTTTGTGAGGCTGTGAGCATTCCAGGAACACCGGCACGAAATGCCTATTATAAAGGATTTATCCGCCAACAAACAGAACTCAGGGAGTCTATTATCAAATCAGCCGGCAACGGAAGCAATCCGGCACAACAGCAGCTATTATCACTAATGAATGTACTTCAATCTAGCCTGACATGAAACAAATCGATACCGGTAAGTACCAAACAAAGAAATCGCTTGAGGAGCAAAGCTATGAGGTGATTCTTGCTCACATTCTGGATCCTGACAGTTCTCCATTACCTGCCGAACTAAAGGATAAATTCAACCGGGTTATTTCGGCCGGTAAAATGCTCGACGATTATCACCCGAGTAATGTGATCCCTCGCTTATTGGCAAAATACGATATAACAGCCAATACAGCCAGAAAGGATATAAAGCTCGCTCAGGAGCTTTTTAAATCAAAACATGAGTTTGATTGGGACTACTGGCAACAATGGCAGATAAAGGATCTAGTGGAGACAATACGCACCTGTAAACTCAATGGTAAGCATAAGGAACGCATTGCAGCTCACAAAGTACTCAAGGATGTGATTGGCGAAAAACAAGTAGGTGCTGAAGATCCAAAACGCATGGAAAAAAATGTGTTCTACATACAGCTGAACAACAACAGCCAAACGGTAAACATCGACATGAATAAACTCAAAGGACTTCCTTCTGACGAAATCAGAGACATCATGGAAGCGCTTATTGTTCCTGAGCAAACAGATAATCAAATAATAGATATTTTAAATACTTGATAATATGAGTGTTAATGTAGACTTAAATGGCAACCAAAAAGAAACTCCTAAATATATAATTATTGGTTGTCCTGATGATAAGAAAGCACTGCTATTGGCAAAACTAGCAGTTGAAGAAACAGTTGTTCATTTTATTGATAAAGAATCTGAACTTACAATTTTACCAATAAGCAATACACCTAAATTAACAGGTATGTCATTGTACTGTGAAACATTCGAACCTGATCTTATTGAAGTAGCCAAAGATAATAATGTTCCATTTTGGAGAAATTTACCAAGTAAAAAAGGCAAAAAGCGAAAATAATGGAAACTTACTACGAGGAAAATTTATCGCTAAATTCGTTTCAAATCTCGGCTATGTCACTCAAGGCAAAGCTGAAGTATCTTATTGCCGGTCGTGCTACGGGTAAATCGTTCGTCAATGGTGCTGAAGTGGACGAAAACGTGCGGATTATGCCTCGTGGTATTACTTCTATTACTCAGGACACTTTAGGTCAGGCATTGACCAAAACACTACCTTCCACATTCAAACTACTTGAAAAATTAGGCTATAAAAAATACGATGAAAAAACAAAGTCCGGCGATTATGTAGTTTGCCGGAAACCGCCAGATCATTTCTATGAGCCGTATGAAAAAATAATGAGTCACGAACACATGATCACTTTCTCCAATGGTCATGGACTGTATATTTTGAGCCAAATGGCTGGCGCTCGTGGTCCCAATGTCGACTATAACATAACCGATGAGGGAATCACAATCGACAAAGTAAAGTTTGACCAGGAGTCAGCGGCTACCAATCGTGGTAATGAGGAAATTTGGGGCTTTCAGCGTAAAGACGGAAAACCAAAGCTTGAAAAACACCACGGATCCACGTTTACTTCGTCCATGGGTTATCTTCCGGAACATAAATGGATGACAGATCCGGCACAATACTACGAAGATGAAGCCGGTATTCGTATATTCGAGATTTGGAATAAAATAGTAAACCTTCAGCTGCAGCTGATAAAGGCAAAACTGGATAACGATGAACGCCTGGCTGTAGAACTATGGCATGAAGCGGGTCGATTGCGTAAACAAATCACTCCATTTGTTTCGAAAGATGGTGTGTTGTTCATGCTATCTAATGCTTTCGATAATATCTATAACATTGGATTCTCATACATAACCAAGATGTACCAGGTGATGGACATGGTTACGTTCATGATTGAGATCCTGAACTATTACATTGACAAAGTGACTGATTGTTATTATGCCATTGACGAACGCCATGTGTACTATAAGGCCGATAACGATGACTTTATTCGCGGATTAGCTGATAACAATGATTTTGATTGGAAAGAGCTGCAGAAACGTAATTCACTGTACGATTCCGACTGTGATCCGAACCGACCTATTGAGATAACACCCGATTGGGGTAGTAAGATTTCATTGATTGAAGTTGCCCAGGAACGCATGTTCGATTTCGTTACAGGACTTATTCAACTCACTGACAATAATATCAATGAGTTCTATGTTAAGCCTGATGATAACCCTGATACAATGATCAATGCATTGATGGATGACTTCTGTGATTACTATCGCTATCACAAGAAGAAAGAAGTTATATTCACTGTTGATACTTATGGAGATCTTAAGCTGGCTAACAGTAAGAAAACATACAATCAACATGCTATATCACGCTTGCAAAAGCATAAGTGGAAAGTAACTGTCCGGAAGCACCCGGGTAAAGAACCACCACAGAATGAGAAGTATCTACTGTGGCGTTACCTGTTGCACGAGGCAGAACCAAAGCTGCCAAAGAAGCGGTTCAATGGTGCACGTTGCAAGTACACACTCATATCAATGAATAACACATCTGTTACTCAGAAGATTAATGGAACGTTTGAGAAGGATAAGAAGAGCGAGGCTCGCACTTCTGTACTCCCTGAAGAAGCAACACACTTCGGTGATGCTGTCGACAAACGTATATGGACTAAGTATGGTCCACAACTCAAGAAGGGTTCCTCCTTCGTAGACCCACGGTTTTAGGTAGTCGCACAATCAAATCATTTCATTGTGCTATTTAGTTGCCATTACACATTCAATTGCTCTCGCGCCGGAGCAATTGAAAGAGTAATGTGCGATTATCATCAGTATTTGTGCGACAAATACTTAAATGTGCGATATAGGACTGCTTTTCGCCTATAGGACTGCCTTTTATTAACACATGCCTGTCATATTTCCTTAAAAACGTGCGGTTTTCAGTGCTCCGAGCCATAGGGCGGGGTGGGGTTTGTAGTCAAACATTGCGACGATGTCGCAGGGATTTGGAGAGTTTAAGACCTTGATTGTTAATTAAATAGTAATTTATTAAGGTTTTTTAGCTTTTCGGTTTTTTTTGGCTTCTACAGCTTTTTAGTTTCGAATTATATTTTGATTTTTGAATCCGCACATAAAAAATATTTTTCAGTTTGATTTTTGATGTTATTTGTAAATAATAAGGTTGCTTTTTTATTGATATGTTGATTTAGTGTCTTGATATACAGATATATAGTATTGTTGTTATTGAATTTTTTCGTATATTTGTACTACCAAATGACACGGCAATGTCATTATATATAAACATTATTAATATTTTAAATTTTTACGCAATGACACAAGTAAAAGGAAACAACGCTTTAAAAGCGGTAGAGGTAACAAAACCAGTTTTAATGATTTCGGAAGGTGGAAAAAACAAAACAACTGCCAACGAAGTGCAAAAAGAAGATGAAGTGAAACCCGAAACGGTTGTAAAAAAAGAGCCAACACTTCAAGAATTGAAAAACCGTGCAACTCTTATTCACTTACTAGATGAAAAGCACACCAAGCTAACCGCTAAGCGGTCATCGCTTGATAGGTTCATAATTAAGCATGAAAGTGAAAACGCTCAAATAGTTGTGACAGATGCCAACGGTGAAGAATTTAAAAGTTCATCCCCTCGCACCATTGGCAAAGTACTTGAATTTTGGAAGCAAGAATTTGACGAAGCCATCACCGAAATTGAGAACGAAATTAAAATTCAATTCGCAGCCTAAAAAAAAATCCCTACAGGTCGGCAAACTTGTAGGGATTTAAAAACACTTGATTAATACAAATAATTTTTTACGCACTACAAAGTTATGAATAATTCCGAAAAGCGCAAACCTACTGAGGCGCAACTAGAATCTATCAGAGCCAAAAGAACAGAGTTAAAAGAACTATCTAAGCCGTTTAAAAAACTTGTTGAGATTGGCGAAATATCAACCATTAACGAGGGCTTAACGGCTTTATATTCTGAGCAAGGGCATAAGGATTTAAAAACCCTAAAACAATGGAATCAAGAGGGTAAAAGTGTAATAAAAGGCGAACATGCACTGTTATTGTGGGGTAAACCTAAAGCGATAGGAAAACTCGAACCGAAAACAGAACCAACCGAAAGCGAGGAAGATGCAGCGGATTTCTACCCGATTTGTTTTGTATTCTCTTCTTTGCAAGTTCATGAAAGGAGGGCGGCAGCATGATTGAAAAAATATTGACAGTTTGCCAAATGACACAGGGCAAAAAGTATGCACCTGGCATCAACTTAAAAGGCGATTATTTGAAAAAGTTTGGCTTTAATGTTGGGGATATGGTAAAGGTGGAACTTCACAAAAATAAAATTGTGATATCCAAAAATTCAGCTACTGAAGTACTCACAGACATGCAAAGTAAAAATCCCGCTTTACTGGCTTTATTGAATGGTTTAAATTTAGAGGTTGCATGAGTTTCGTAAAACATATTGAGCACGCAGGGCGAAGAATGGGCAGGGGTACAGCCTTTTGTGATTTACTGACTTTTGCCGTGTGTGCTCTATCTATGAAAGGCAAAGAGGATGAATATTTAAAAACTGCAAAGAAGTATACACCCGATGAAATGATGCATTTTTCACATGCTTTTGGTTGTTTAGTGATTGATATGGACAATCACGGCGAAGGATTGAAAGACTGTTTAGGCGATTATTTTATGGAGATATTGAGTAACGAGCGACAAGGGCAGTTTTTTACTCCTCAGTACCTTTGTGATATGATGTCACAATTTACAGGACCGTATGAAAACGGAAAATCTTTAAATGATTGTTGTTGTGGTTCGGGTCGTATGTTCCTATCTGCTGCAAAAATTAACCGTTGTTTAGAGTTCTATGGTGCTGATATTGATTTACAATGCTGCCAAATGACAGTTATAAATTTATGTTTAAATGGGTTGTACGGTGTAGTTTCGCACATGGATAGTTTACGCATGTTAGAGTGGAGACGATGGGAAGTTAAACTTCACCCCGTTTATTTAACACCATATATCCGAGAAATAGACCTTTCGAAAATTGAAAGTATAGATGTAAAAATACAAACTATTGAAATGCCCGAAATAAAGCCCGTACAAACGACTTTAGATTTATTGTTTGAGTCTGTCGACATGCTTTTGTAAGTTCGAATAACAGCACGTAAACCACCTAAATAAGGGTGGTTTGGTGTGTGTCGACTACTTTTTGTCCCGCCAAAAAGTAGCAAAAAGGCGGAAAACACCCGCGAGGGGTAGAGATGAAAATTAAAAATTTATAATGTTTGAACGCCCAACTGAAAAGTTTGGGCTTTTTTTATGTCCTTTTCTCTACCTAATTTTTTATGGAAATTTGTATCGTAAAGTTATAACTATGGTAGAAATAAGATTTCCAAATTCAGGATTAAGCGCAGAGTATGGCGATATTATATTCAGCAGTGTAACCGGTTATGTACTGGCTACTGTCTCTGTTGGAGGTAATCCTGTTTTGGAAGAAAAATACATACCGGATCCGGATGGTGTGATTCGAATAATGGGCATTGGAGAGCTGGCAATGGTTTACTTTTCTTCAAATAATTTTGAAGCTGCAAATGGTATTGATGGTGAAGCTATTGTTGTCACGGTTTCTCTACTTGAAAAGGATGCTCTTGCACCGGTAGTGAAAAATGTCACTATTTTCCCATGCGTTGTTGATTTTTCGGGATCGCTTCCGGCAGATACGTTTTTGAGTATCCCGCTATCGAGATCGATTAATAAAACTACTGCCTTCGGCCGAAAGGAATGGATATCGTTTTATGGTGGATCCACAGTGCAATTATACGCTGCTTATCGTGGAACGACGTCTGACCTTTCACAAACGGTTGAGTTTGCTACTCTTGCAAATGCTGCTAAGTTTTACCGACTTAATGTTTCGCCTGCAGTAATCGCCACTGCTATAGGTTGCAATGAAACGGATCTGATCTATTATAACTTATATACGTCGGTAGAGTCAATTATTCGCTTCACAATGGATGACCGAAATTATCCGGATCAGAAAACATTTGTGTTCCGGAACTGCTTCGGCGCTCAGGAGTCATTTACTTGCATAGGCGATGAGAGACCAGATCGGAAATGGACACGTAGCTTTGGAACAATACAAAAGAAGCGTGTAAGTATTAGTCGGGATCTTGATAATAAAATGACTGTTTCGAGTGGATATATATCGGATGAAGATGTAGAGGTTTTAGAAGATTTACTTAACTCTGATCAGGTTTGTTTGCTAGATCAACATGGATTTCAGGATATAGTTATTACGGATGAGAGCTTCAGCTTTGTTGATAGATCGGATGAACTGAAAGAAGTAAGCTTTAGTTATCGGTTTGCACAAAGTAATCAGTTTAAAACCAGCTATAAGGCATTTGCTAAACCAAGGATATTCACTCACCAATTTGATGATAGTTTCAACTAATGGCACAAAGACCTACAAAAATACGGAGGAACTTGATGCTCAAAGAACTTGACATTAAATGGCTTCCGAATGGAAATAGAATGATATTCAATATCAAGTTTGTAGATAAATCGGGTAAAGTTCGTTTCTTTCCACTAGCTGTCTGCAGGGGATTGAGATATAATATGAGTATAGCGCGCCAACGTGGTATTCAACCCTGTAAAGAGAATGGTGATTTACTGGATCATGTTTATCCGGTTGGGATTGATAATATTTTGCAATACAATGGAATGGAAGTAATTCTTTAAATATATGGATATAATTTACAATAAAAAGGGTACGCCCCTGATGGTATCGTCTACCAGTTATTTTGCTGTTACCAATGGTGCTCCTCAGGGTATTACTCCGGAGGAAAAAAAGGCTTTGATTAAAGTCGTTGATACAAAGATAGATCAAGACTTTACATCCATTGAAGGTAAAAAATTACTTTCGTGGGGATCAAACAATGATTTTCCGCAATGGGCTGATAAGATTATCAGTTCTACCAGCGTATTAAACTCCGGGCTAAAGTTTATCCGTAATTTTACTATTGGTCAAGGAATTTATGCTGCTCAGGTAGACGGATTCGACGCTGATGGGAATGAGGTCCTTTCGCCATATAAAGATCCTGCAGTTCAGCAGTTGCTTTACAGCAAACGCCGAATGTTCCGTAACTATATGGAAAATTGTGGACGTGATTACTTTAAATTTGGTGCTGCAGCTGTGCAGTTGATCCCCAACGGTGATGGTAGTCAGATCGTAGGGCTTAATACCGTAAATGCTTACTTCTGGCGCCTTACGCAACGTGATACAAATGCATTTGAACAGTTGGTTGTATCGGGTAAGTTTCCGGATACACCTGGTAAAGAAGATTTTTCTTTTTTCGATGTGTTGCTTGAGTATGATCCTGATATGGATCTGGACATTCGCCGGTACGAAAAAAAGAACCTTCAGAACATGATTATGATGGTTCGTGACAGCTGGAGTAATCGTGATACGTATTCTGAACCTATATGGTTGAGTGCTTATCTGGCCGGTTGGATTGATATTGCTAAGTCGGTACCCGCTTACCTGAAGAAAGTGTATAAAAATCAAGCGACTTGGAAGTGGCACATACAGATCCCTTATTCATTTTGGGATAAGAAATTCCCTGAAGGTGACTTTGAAAAGCCGGAAGATCGTATGGCCGCCATTGACCTGTATATGGAGGATATTGAGCAAAACCTACTTGGTCAGGAGAATGCAGAAAAGCCTTTGTTTACTCACTACTCGGTAAATGATCAGGGTAAGGTAGAGGAAGAATGGAAAATTACAGCATTGGATAATAAATCGAAAGAAGGTGATAAGCTTGTGACCAGTGCAGCTGCAAACTCTGAAATTATGTTTGCCCTGATGATTAACCCCAACGTACTTGGTGCCGGTATGCCCGGAGGAACATATGCCGGTAATCAGGGAGGTTCGAATATACGTGAGGCATTTTTGGTCAATATTGCAAACGCCTGGGTAGACCGTCAGAACCTACTGGATCCAATCCAAACAATGCTCAGGTATAATGGCTATCCTGACGTTGAACTCAGGTACAGGAATACAATACTGGTTACCCTGGATCATGGAAGCGGAACACAGAAAAATTTGGCATAAACCCACTACCCCCTAAAGTGGTAATGATAATTTTGTTTTAAAGAATATAGGGACTGGCGAAAACCTTTAAAAGAGTAGCCAATATATAAATACATAAATAAATGAAAACAGCAGTAAAAAAAACTGAAGATTGGGCAAATTTTATTTTGCGCAGAATTGAAAATTGTGTTGAAACAGACACGATGCTTGGAGGTTTCTACTCTTACATTGAAAAAGAGAAAAGCCCAGAAGCATTTAGTGAAACAACGAAAGAATGGGATGATGATGATTTGAAAGATTGCTATGCAGTAATAACATTTTTTGAAGAATCATTTATGCCGTTGTACTTAGGTTCAAGTTACTATGTAATGACAGATACTGGAGGAACTGTAGCAAATAGAACCAAAAAGTAGATAAGAATTTTTATACTTCGTAATTTTGTTTTAAATGGTTATTTTGATAAGCTGCCTGGACTGTGAAGTTCGGCAGCTTTATTTTTATTAATAATTTCATATCTTTGTAGAGTGAAATCTAACATTGCATGTCATGGGAAAAACAAATATTTCTTCTGTTATTAGTGAGCTTGAAAAACTCGTTTCTGAAAAGTACCTGATAATTACTCCTGATAAATATGTAGCAGTTATCATTGATGGCCTTTGGAACCGGTTTGATACTGCAGAAAAGCAACATACACTATTGCGTAACTTATTGCTGTATTGCAAACTTAAAAATGCTTATTCCGGATCAGATGCAAGCGTTCTGCCTAAGCTTCAGCTAGTGGTAAAGAATGAAGCTAAGATTGTTTCTATGTATGAGTTACATAAGGGTGAAGTGAAATTTATTAATTATTGAAATTATATGCAGTATGAAATTGAGTATTTAGGAGGCCATCCAGAATGGGGTAAACCTCAAAACGTAAATCTAACTATAAATAAAATTAGAGGTTATATAGATTTGGATCCGCGTGGATTTCTAGTTATGGGTAAAGGAATAAGAATCCATAAAGAGAATATTTTAAATGTTTCTTTTGAAAATATTGGAAGTCGTTCAGTAGGGAAAACCGTAGCAGGTGCTTTGGTTGGTGGAGCTTTGACAGGTGGTATTGGATTCCTTGTAGGTGGTGCTATTGGAGCCAATAAGAAAAACTTATCTGAATTATTTCTTGTTATAAAATACAAGGAAAGAGAATTGACTGTTATTTTAAAGACAGGTAAAAATACTGAAAAAATATATTCTGAGATTAATTCCCTATTTATTTGAAAATATTATTAATTATTTATTGCCAATTCGAAAACTATTCTGATATTTGCAGAGCTAAAACAGATTGAACATGAGCAACTGAAAATGTTGCCCAATTTTTTAGGGCTTTTTTTATGCCCAAACCGTACAGATATTTAAGACTGGCGGCTGTATTATTTTCCACTTGTTACTTTTGTGAGCTTGCTCATGTAGTATCTGTTTTAGCGAACACGGGAAATGTACAGCCGCTTCTCTGTACATAAAAAACGCTAAAACAGATACAAAATGAACAATTACACTATCCGCAGGACCCGTCTTGCAAAACCAGTAAAAGGTATTCTTCCAGTAGAGCCTGTAGAACTTATAATTCCACAAGCGGTAGAACTAAGTAAAATAACGAATAGCGAAACGGCTATTGAGTATCTTGATCAATTTATTCGTGAAGCGCGTAAAGAAATCCGTAAGCGTGAGGAACTTACTTTAAAAGGTAAGTTTAAAGACACTAACTGTGATTCAGTTTCATTTTTATGTGGTGATTTGAGTATATCAATTAATTTTACAGGAGGGATACAATCATGAGCGCAAGAAGAATAGGTTTTAGATCATACGGAGACGATGACCAGGAACCGGAAGAAGTAAAGAAAAAAGACACTCGTTTTTTGGACTTTATACATGCTAATTATTCTACTGAAGGTGATGTGGAAGATATGGAGTTTAGAACGGCCACGGAACTGCAGTACGAACTAAATGAGATAATGTATGTTTCTACCATTAAAATAAATGATACGCTCAAGGAGCTTGGTTTTGGTACTAAGTTTATTGAAGGTGTACCGAATTGGGTTTTGTATAAAAAGTAAACCATTAATAAATACTAAAATGATGAATGTATTTGAGCTCGAAAGCTATATAGATAGAAAAACGAAGGTCATAACAAGGCGATTCATAGACCTTACATCATATAATAAGCAAAAAGACTTCTTTAAATTCAAAAACCCTCAAGTAGGTGCATCACACATTTTGAAATACGATAAATGGTATGCCTGGACTGGTGAAGACTACATTGAATCAAATGATACTTTCAACGTAGTAGAATCAATAGAACGTTTAAATTAGGTACAAAAAAAGGTGAGCAGATCTGCTCGCCTTTTTTTGTGTCCTTTTCTCTCCCCATTTTATTGCTGAATTTTGTATCATAAAATTACAGCAATATGATATTCTCTGCAAGTAAATGGAACAAAGGCGGTGAGATCCGCCCAATAATAAGTGTATCAGCTGATACTGCTTTCTCTCAAATGGAAGCTCCGCTTCGGAATGGATTCGAAACATATATCCGTCCGGTACTGGGTGAAGAAACGGCTAACGAACTAATAGGGTTCTATGCTGACGCAACTAAGTCTAACGAGCAAATACGCTTTATCTATCTGGCGCAACGTGCCAATGCATTCCTGTCGTTTTGGAGCAACTTCGACGAGCTGAACGTAACTATCGATGATTCGGGTATGCACCGTCAGGAATCGGCCGATAAAAAAACAATGTACAAGTACCAGGAACAAACATTGAAAAACGGTTGGCGCGAAAAAGGCTTTAATGCTATTGACGAAATGCTTTCGTACCTGGAAGCGAATGCTACCACCTTCACCACCTTTGCCGGATCTGCGAACTTTACCCGACAAAAATCTGAAATAGTACGCGGCACACAGGATATGGACGATAATTATTTTATTGGCCGTAGCCGGATTATATTCCTGAGACTTCGCCCACATTTCCGAATTGTGGAGCAAACGATCATAGCAGCTCGCTTGGGGTCGATATATGATGACCTGAAGGCGGAACTGGGCGAAGATACTCCAGCTGAAAAATTTATCAAACTTCGAAATGCTCTTATACCGGTGATTGTGCACTATGGCGTTTCTCGCCTGATACGTGAAACCGGAGCATTGACCGACAAAGGGCTATTTTTCGAGGCATTGAGAAATACGGATGATTCGGTTTACTCGTCACCGGTGGCAGATAACCGGTTAGAGATGCAGGCTACCATGGCCGAGGGTGATGCGATAAGTTATTGGAAACTTGCCGAAAAAATACTGAAGGCAGATTTTGGAGTGACCACCACTACCAGCAGAACACCAAAGGTGAATAATGCTGATAAAAAAGCATTCTGGGCATGAAAACACTTGAGCTAGACTATACCCGCCTATTTTTCTTCCGGAAACGAGTAACGATACAGGTACCTGAGAAATGGAGTGATTTGAAGTCGCGCCAGTTCTCGGCATGTGCCGGCATTTATCTACAACCAATGAACGATGTAGATTTCTGCAGTACCTTTTTTGGAATCAGAAAAAAAGTACTTAATAAACTGAGCAAATTTGAATTATACAAACTTACTGAGTTGACAGAGTTTGCTGTGAATCCAAACGGATCCGTCAATTTCTTTTTTATGGATGAGATACCAGGAACGCAGCTGCAGTCTCCACGTCCACGCTTGAGTAATATCACTATTGAGCATTTTGCCATATTCGACACTTATTTTTTCGAATATGTAAACAAAAAAACGGATGATAAACTGAATCAGTTTATCGCTGCACTGTACCTGAAGCCGAAAGAAGTGATTACAGGTGTAGATATGAATCAGCGGATCGCTTCAGTTTCCAGTCGTGTTGACCAGGCTACGAAGTACGCCATATTTATGAATTATATATTCCTCAGGCGTTGGTTAGCCGGATCATTCAAATTTCTGTTTTCGAGCGATGAACCGAGCGACGAAAAAGAATCGAAACGCCGGAAACAGCCCTCTAAATCATTGTCGAATCTTCCGGACTGGACAGGAATGATTGATGACCTGATAGGTGATGATATTATCAATGAGGAAAAATACCGGCAGGCGAAATGTATAACGGCTTTTAAAACGATCAATACACGCATTAAAAACTACAAAAAGAATGGAAAACCTACTCGATAATTTCACCGGCTATATTAGCGGTCTATGCGAAAAGCATGTAGATATTAAGCATTCGGAGGAAGAAGGGCACTTTATCGAACTTAATTCCGATGCACAATTGAAAACGCCTAGTCAGAGTTATCCAGTGGTTACGCTCGATAAGTTGGAGATAACCTATACAGGTCCTGAAGATGCAACACGTAAGCAACGATATGTAGAACTTATGTTCCTGGACAAGGTGACGAATAACGGCGGAAATGCTGATGTTACAGAGGTAAAAAACCGTATGGAGCGTATTTCGGAGGATTTTATTCGAAAAATGAAGATTGATCGAAAAGACCGGGTGAAGTATCCATTTCTAAAAACCCTAAAACTAAGTGAAATACACTTGAATTTTGTAGAGAATATTTCGATAAATGTACACGGAACATTGGTATCATTCAATTTCGACCTTCCGTTTATTGATCAACTTGAGCCTGGTAGGTTTATAGAATAATGTCCTTTTTGATGAAGCATTGAAACGATAATTTTGTGTAAAAATAATTGATATGAGTCTATTTTCCGATTTAGTAGCACAGGCCAATTTAATAAAAAATGAAACGGTAGATGAAGCCAATAGCGCGACCAGAATTGGTCAGATGTTTATTGACCTGATCAATTTTGCTGCATCTTCGTCCGGAATAAAAAAGGGAATGTCAGTTGAATGGGATCTTAACCTTGGACCTATTCCGACGGGGTTTGTTTTGGCCGATGGACATGGAGGCGTAAAGTATAACGGTGTTACCGTTCCTGATCACCGTGATAGGTTTGCTATTGGCTATAATCCTGCTAAATATCCATTACCTCTAAATACAACAGAATCAACAGAGAATTATGGTAAAGTAGGGAATACTGGAGGAAATAATTCATTGTTATTGAAAAAGGAAAATATCCCTTCAGTGGAAATAGAAATACCAGGACAAAGGGCTGGAGATAACAATGACAATTCTAATACAACTGCATTTGCAGGTGGTGATAAAAGTCCTACTGAAACTGGATTTAATTTCAAACTTAAAGTAAATACTGTAGCCGGAACTACGCCTATTGATCAACGTCCACTTTACATTGTGGTATGTATGATCACAAAAGTATCTGACGACTACACCGCCGAGTATAACTCAGCATATCATAGTTACCTGGACACTACAACAGATAACCCAAAGCTTACTGAAGCTGAATGGGTAGCAACTCAAAAAGGCGATAAGGGCGATAAAGGTGATAAGGGCGATGCCGGTATTGGTGAAAAGGGTGACAAAGGAGATAAAGGTGACAAAGGTGATCCAGGCGCTTCCGGTTCTTCCACCGAAACCGCTCCTTACGTTCTTTCCGGATTAGATGTTGATATTGAAATCGGTCAAAAAGCAAGTCACACGATGTTGGAAGCACATTCATTTACGGCAGCTGATATTTATCTTGAGTCTACTGCAGCACCTACAGATTTTGCGATAGAAGTTGACGTGAAGAAAAATGGAGTTTCCATTTTTACTACAAAACCAAAAATAAACGCCGGTTCGCTTCATCTTACTGCTGCACCGGTATTGGTCACAACTCCAACATTATATGCTGTAGGAGATATCAGAACCGTTTCGGTAGAAGCAATCGGAACAACTGAAACCGGTAAAAATTTAGTATTGACGATCTTAATGAACAAATAATAAATAAAAAATACAAATATGAAAGCAATTAAAATTCTTTGGACTATCCCATTTTCTGAACGTGATTACGCAGGTATTAAAGGTGGTATAGTTGGTGGACGCGACTGGCAAGCTGCTAGTACTTCATTCAATTTCCCTTCTGCAGATCCTAATTTCGACCCAACGTTGCCTAACCCCATGGAGGAGATATTGATCATGACGGATGTAGCACTTCAGTCGGTACCCGATTTACGTGTATATCGCTCTGAAAGTTACGTGACACCAACGAACGTGAAGAATTCTACATTCGTAAAAGTAAATGAGTATCAAAATCAAACACGTTACGTATTTAAATCACTCCCTGAGTTGGTAGCTGCAATTAATCAGCGCGAAGATGAAGCAAACATAAAGGTTCGCTTAGAATCGAAATTTGATAAGGTATCAATGGTTAGCCAACCAATTGTTTCTAAATATGGAACGGTTACCTTGACCGAAATTGAGCAAAAGATTTACGATCGTGTAATGGAAGTTCAGTCAAGAGCGATTGCTAATGACGAGAATGCCCGCCGATTGATGACAATCGCCGAATTCAACGATTCTCACCCAGTTGAGGAACACCAGGTGTTTGATATAAATTCCGGTTGGCAAGAGGATGGTATTACACCGCTAGATATTCCATTCAACGAACTATTCAACGCATAGTCATGCGATTTTCATTCATTCAAAAAGAGCCAACGAGTATGTATTTTTATAATGCCTTCACCAAATTGCCTGCAGTAGCTCCACTAACGATGGAAGCTTTTGTAGCACCGGCCGATTTCGACCCGGATGCACAAGAACTGAACATCGTAAAGGCTTTTGCTGCCTATTCTGATGCGAATAAAAAGTATATATTCTCTGTTGGGACTTCTGCCACAACAGTGCTTCAGGCTATAACTGGGAGAAGTTATGCTTATGCTGAGAATGGGGGTTCATATACGACTATTGCGAGTGGTACAGTAACGTGGACAAGTAATAGTACGAAGAGGAATGTGATAGTAATTGATTATGCAATAAGCATTGTAGCTAATATACCTAATAGTTCTGTATGGGCTTATATTTCAAGTAACTGCTATTCAATAAATGCAAATAATTCAACGACTCTAAATTATATTCACTTACAGACACTAAACTGTTTGAATTTAATTGAAGATTTTGCATTTTACAACTGTTATGGATTAACTGGTAATTTGACAATTCCGAGTTCAGTTACTACAATTGGATATGTTTCATTTATAAATTGTTCCGGATTAATTGGG
>Ga0302173_10000184_pt1 | contig 33552 bp, 21 predicted proteins | sample I_Fen_N3_1_FD_198785 | JGI IMG/M metagenome (GOLD analysis project Ga0302173, IMG submission 198785) | Peat permafrost microbial communities from Stordalen Mire near Abisko, Sweden - I_Fen_N3_1 | ecosystem: Environmental > Terrestrial > Soil > Wetlands > Permafrost | place: Sweden: Abisko... | reverse complement strand
CCCCTCTTCTTTGAGGACAAGAATCTAAAGCAACCGATTTACTCTTCTTAGTTATCTGAGTTCTTCCTGTTCTTACTAATTGTTGAATTGTTGGCATAATTAATACTAAAAATTTATTATGTATATTTAATTCCCGCTTTTTACGGGGTTGCAAATGTATAAAATATTTTTCACTATACAAACGTTAATTCATTAATTTTCAACAACATTATTTATACTTATGATTTTACAAACAAACAATAGATATTTGCAATACTTTTAATTAACGAAACATCAGCTTTTGAAACGATATTTATACATATTCTTTTTCCTATTCAGCATTTCTGGTTATGCTCAAAATTTCTATCTAAAAATAAGCGGTTCAACTGAACAAGAAAGCAAGACACTAGACTCTCTCAATTACAAAACAAAACACAAAAACATCAAGTCAATCTACGACGAAACAAAAAACACTTCTATCAGACTCAGCAAGATCGGCTTCATAAACAACAAAATAATTGAAACCAAACAGATAAACGACAGCACATACAACTCAATAATAACCTTAAACGAATTAATCAAAGAAGTACATATATATATAGGTATAAATATTGACACTTATTATTCAGAAAACAAAAAACAAGACACCATAATCATACCTTACAACGAAATAGAAAATTTTCTAAATCAACAAATAATTAATGCAGAAAAAAGGGGATACGCATTGAGCAAAATAAAACTAGACAATATCAAAAGTAAGAATTCGATAATTTTCGCAGATCTTAATTTTAAATCAGAAAAAAAACGAACTGTAAATTCAATCATATTAAGTCAAACAAATCCAAATGAGAAAGAGTACTTTCCTAAAGGACACCTAAAGCAACTAAACAAAAAGTACCTACACCAAACATTTAACCAAGAAATCATTAAAGAATTATACGACGACATAAACACTTTTGAATTTATATCACAAACAAAATATCCTCAAATCCTTTTCACACAGGACTCTACTAAAATTTATGCTTATATAGAAAAAAGAAAAGCAAACACATTCGACGGTTATATCGGCTTTTCAAATAACGAAAACAAAAAAACTACTCTTAACGGATACCTTGACATCTCATTAATCAACACACTTCACGCTGGCGAACAATTCTCCTTATACTGGAAAAGTGATGGAAATCAACAAAAAACCTTCAACACCAAAATAGAAATACCCTACATTTTCAAATCACCTATTGGTCTTAAAGCACAACTAAACATATTCAAACAGGATAGCACTTTTCAAAACACTAAGACATCAATAGACCTAGGATATTTCCTAAATTACAACTCTAAAATATACCTCGGATACCAATCAACCGAGTCAAGCGATATCCAAAACACAAATAACTCAACAATAAGTGATTACAAAAACTCATATATCACTTCAACAATAGAATACAAAAAAATAGACCACCTAAATAACTTATCCCCAAAAAAAGCCAACCTAAATTTCATACTTGGATACGGAAAAAGAAACACCAGCAACGAACCAGAAACAGCTACCCCAAGCAAACAGCTTTACTTAAACGCAAATCTTTCTTACAATCTTGAACTAAATAAGAAAAACTACATTTTTTTAAACTCCCAAAATCTTTACCTAAAAAGCAAAAACTACATAACTAACGAACTATTCAGATTTGGAGGACTTAACTCAATCAGAGGCTTTACCGAAAACAGCCTGCAAAGCAACTACACATCGATGCTCCTTACAGAATATCGATACGTACTTTCGAGCAATTTGTACATAAATTCAATCTTAGACTACGCTATTTACCAAGACCAAACAAACATATCAAATCCTAAAAAAATTAACAATTTAACAGGGATAGGAATAGGAACAACAATTCAAACACCAAACGGATTATTAAAAATTAATCTCAGCAACGGCGGCTCAAACATTAGAGAATTACAATTATTTAACACTATTGTTAATATATGTTATAATGTTAAATTTTAACTCAAAGCAGAAAAACTTTAAATTATCATTAGGAAAGTTAACAAATTATTAAGAGTTTTGTTGAACTAATTCAAAATATTTAAAAATGAAACTAAAGTTCAATGGATTCTTAGTACTATTATTAGTGCTAATGGCGCAACTAACTTTTGCGCAAGAAAGAGCCGTTACAGGTACTGTTTCCGATAATGCAGGAATGCCCTTGCCAGGCGTAAGTGTATTAGTAAAGGGAACAAAATCTGGCACACAAACAGATTTTGATGGAAAATTTTCTATCAAAGCATCAACAAACCAAATTTTGGTATTTAGCTACATTGGGATGAAAACCCAAGAAGTAGCTGCAAACTCGTCACTAATCAATGTAAAACTTGGTGACGCAGCTCAGGAACTTGAAGGCGTTGTCGTTACAACTGCTCTTGGAGTAAAAAGAGAGAAAAAATCTTTAGGATATTCATCTCAATTAGTGACAGCTGAACAAGTAAACAGCTCTCCAACAAACAACTTCCTTAACAACTTATCAGGAAAAGTTGCCGGTCTGGAAGTTAAAACAAACTCAAACTTTGGAGGATCAACAAACATCGTATTAAGAGGTGTAAAAAGTATCACTGGTAACAACCAGGCCTTAATTGTTATTGATGGTGTTGCGGTTAGTAACGCAAATTTAAATGATACAGATTCACAAAACGGAAAACAAGGTTTTGACTTTGGTAACGCCGCATCCGATATCGATCCAAACAACATCGAAACAATTAACGTTCTTAAAGGAGCAGCTGCAACAGCTCTTTATGGTAGTCAAGCATCGAATGGAGCAATTATGATTACTACAAAAAAAGGAAAAAAGAACACAGCCTTAGGAGTTTCCGTTAGCTCAACAGTTTCTGTTGGAGCTATTGACAAAAGCACTATGCCTAGATACCAAACTCAATATGGCGAAGGATACGGCGGAGAAGACAGTAGCTATCCGTCCCCAGGCCTTTTTGGAGACCCAAATGCATTAGTAGCTTCAACAGCAGATGACGCTTCTTATGGAAATAAATTTGACCCAAGTATCATGGTTTATCAATGGAATGCTTTTGTACTAGGAAATCCTAACTACGGAAAAGCAACTCCATGGGTGGCTGCAAAAAACAATCCTACCTCATTTTTTCAAAAATCCACGACTTATACAAACAATGTAAATTTAAGCGGAGGTGATGACAAAGGATCGTACAATCTAGGATTCACAAATATTAACAATACAGGCGTCCTACCAAACAGTTTATTAAACAAAAACTCCCTTAATGGAAGCTTTTCAAGAAAATTATCGGACAGATTAACGTCAACCGCATTCTTCACCCTTACCGATCAAAACACAACCGGTAGAAATAACACAGGATACGGAGACAACTTTCTTGGTGGCTTCAGACAATGGTGGGCAGCAAATGTTGACATTAAAGAACTAGAAAGAGAATACAATAGAAGTGGTCAAAACACGACCTGGAACATGACTGACCCAACAAATGGTAACTTAGCAGCAGCTTTCTGGAACAATCCTTACTTCGACAGATACCAAAACTACGAGCAAGATTCAAGAACAAGATTTTTAGCAGGAACTAGTCTATCATATGATATCGCCAAAGATTTTACACTTTTAGGTCGCGCAACTATCGATTACTCTAACGATCAGCAAGAACTAAGAAAAGCCGTAGGCAGCCACGCTGAAACATTTGGAATTAGTGGAGCCAACGACAGTTCTGGCTACTCTATATACAAAAGAGATTTCATGCAACAAACTTATGACTTCATTGCTACTTACAATTTTCATTTAACTGAAGACATCGGAGCTAAGGCATTAGGTGGTTACACATTCTTGAGATCAGATGCATATTCGATTCAGTCTTCAACAACGGGCGGTTTAGCATCTCCAGGTTTATACACTTTAGAAAACTCTAATGTATTTTTACCGGCAAGAGAGTCACAAATCACTTATGAAAAATCAGGTTTGTACGCACAATTATCTTTAGATTACAAGAAAACATTATTCTTAGAAGGCTCTTTTAGAAATGACAAAAGTACAGCTCTACCAACAGAAAACAGCAATTACAACTACTACTCTATTGGATCAAGTTTGATTTTCTCTGAATTTCTACAACAAGACTGGCTATCATTAGGAAAAGTTAGAATCAATTATGCTCAAGTTGGTAACGACCCGGCAGCTGGAAGATTAGGAGCCAAAGTTAACAATTACGGAATCGACGGAAATCCACTTTTTGGAAACAGCTCTACTTATTTAGATTTCGCTAATTTAAAACCAGAAACTCAAAAAGCTTGGGAAGCAGGTTTAGAGATGGCAATGTTTAAAAATAGATTAACTTTTGATTTGTCTTTATACAAAACAAATACAGAAGACCAAATCTTCAACGTACCACAATCAACTTCTACAGGCGTAAACTACGCTACTGTTAACGCTGGAGACATAGAGAACAAAGGTATTGAATTGGCTTTATCAGGAAAAGTAATTAAAACAGAAAATTTCTCATGGGATCTTGGTGTTAACTGGTCAACTAACAAAAACACTGTTAAATCCTTAAACCAAGGAAGAGACAACTTATTGTTAGCAGATTTCCAAGGAGGAGCATCACTCAACGCTACTGTCGGACAATCATACGGAGCTTTAAGAGGAACAGACTACACTTATGACACTAAAGGAAATAGAGTAGTTGACGCAGACGGGTTTTACGTATTAGCATCAAACCAAGTTATTGGTAACACTCAGGCAAAATGGATTGGTGGTGTTTCAAACAGATTCGCCTACAAAAACATTGCATTTAGTTTCCTAATCGATGTTAAAAAAGGAGGAGATATTTTCTCTCTGGATCAAGCTTACGGAAGAGAAACAGGAATTTACGATTTAGGATTAAACGACTTAGGTAACTCAGTAAGAAATCCTATAACTGGAGGAAACGATAGTGGTGGTGTTATTTTACCTGGAGTTCACGAAGACGGAACAACAAATACAACTAGAATAGACGCGTCGACTTCAGGAACAGGTACTGCTTTTAGTTCTGACTCTAATCCAACAAAAGCTTACATATACGACGGTTCATTTGTTAAATTGAGAGAAGTAGCACTTACCTACACGGTTCCATCACAAATATTAGATAAACTAAAACTTAAAGGATTATCTTTTAGTGTAATTGGAAACAACCTTTGGATCATTCAAAAAAACCTTCCATATGCAGATCCTGAAGCAGGTTCATCAGCAGGAAACATACAAGGATTTCAATCAGGAGTTATGCCAGCAACAAAAGTATACTCATTTAATGTAAAACTTAACTTCTAGTCAAAATGAAAAAGATATTCCTATCAATAATAACACTAACCGTACTAACTCTATCGAGTTGTGTTAGTGACAATGAGAATTTTAATGACGATTCAAAAAAAGCCTATGACGCTTCTGCAGAATCATTACTAACAAATGCTCAAAAAGAATTAACAGATCAATTAACAACTCCAAGCGTTAATAATAACCCGTTGCGTTATTATGTTCAATATTGGGCTGCTACATTGTATACTGCAGAGTCAAGATACAACTTAATAAACAGAACTATACCAGATACACACTGGACTAAATTATATCAAGACGTCTTGGGTAACCTTCAAACTTCTGAAGAAGTTTTGAGCAAAGAAACAAAACCTGCCACAGTATCAGACAGTGATTGGGCAAAGCAACAACAGAACAAAGTTGCTATACTTGAAATTTTAAGAGTATACACTTATCAAATTTTAGTTGATACCTTTGGAGATGTTCCTTACTCAGAATCATTACAAAACCCAAAAATTATTTTACCTAAGTATGATAATGATGCTGAAATCTACCCAAAATTAATTACTCGTTTGAACGCTGCTATCGCTAAATTAGACACAAGCGGAAAAAGCTTCAATACAGGTGACTTAGTTTACAAAGGTGATGTTGCAAGTTGGAAAATATTTGCCAACTCATTAAAACTAAAATTAGGAACCAACCTTGCAGACATAAGCCCAGCTTTAGCAAAAACTACTATCGAAGAAGCTTACACAGCAGGAGTTTTATTAAAAAACCTTGAAAATGCATTATTTGTATACGCTTCGTTTGCCCCTAATTACAATCCAATCTTTGATAATTTAGTTGCTAGTCAAAGAAATGATAACGTTCCGACGACGACAATAATTGACAGAATGAATTCAACATCAGACCCGAGAAGACCAATTTTCTTTACACCAATGGCTGACGGATCATACAAAGGAGGAGCCCCAGGAGCACGTAACTCTCTTCCATACGAGACTACTTACTCTCATGTTGGCGACCAAATTAAAAAACCAGCAGCGCCAGGTGTTTTACTAGAAGCATTTGAAGTTAATTTTTATTTAGCTGAAGCCGCTGCGAGAGGATATGCTGTAGGAAATACTCCTGAGTACTATTACAATAAAGCCATTACTTTATCTTGCGAATACTGGGGCGTAACTCCGGAAGACACAAATAATTATTTACTTAATCCTCAAGTAGCTTACACTACAGCTGCGACAACTCCATTGGCAGGATTCCCAGGAACAGGAACAGGAAAATGGCAAGAAAAAATTGGCTACCAAGAATGGATCGCTTTATACAACAGAAGCTTCCAATCGTGGACTGCATACAGAAGGTTAGATTTTCCAATTTTAATATCTCACCCTAGTTCCGTAGCTGCTTCAGAAGGAAAAGTACCAGTTAGATGGACTTATCCTACCGAAGAACAAACGGTAAACGGAGCGAACTGGGCAGCTGCATCTACGGCAATTGGCGGAGACAAGTTGACAACGCATATTTTTTGGGATAAATTTTAGTTCCAAAAGCATAAAATTACAAAACCATCGGCTCTGCTGATGGTTTTTTTTTGCTTAAACTTCACCAAAAGTTGTAAAAACATAAAAAAAACAAAACTTTTTGGCTCGCAAAGTGTTATTTTTCTTAGCAAAACCAGTCCAAATGTTAAAATATCGTTACTTAGACGTAAAAAAGAAGAACTTTAACTAGGAACATTAACAAATAATTAGGATTTTTGCGATACTAATTCAAAACATTTAAAAATGAAACTAAAATTCAATGGTTTTATAGTACTATTATTAGTGCTAATGGCGCAGATCACATTTGCGCAAGAAAGAGTTGTTTCAGGAATTGTTTCTGACAATACAGGAATGCCTATACCGGGTGTAAGTGTATTAGTAAAAGGAACAAAGACAGGAACACAAACAGATTTTGACGGAAAGTATTCTATTAAAGCTTCTCCAAGTCAAATTTTGGTCTTTACTTACATTGGGATGAAAGCAAAAGAAGAACCTGCTACATCTACAACTGTTAATGCTAAACTAGCAGGAGACGCACTAGAACTTGAAGGAGTTGTAGTAGTTGCCTTCGGAACTCAAAAAAAATCTGAGATCACTGGAGCAGTTACAAAAATTGATGCAAAAGCTTTGGAGAACACTCAAGCTTCAAATGCAATTCAATCTTTAACTGGTAAAGTTGCCGGTGTACAAATTCAAGCAAACTCAGGGCAACCAGGAGATCCTCCTCAAGTAAGATTTAGAGGTATTGGGTCATTATCATCTTCTAACGCACCTTTATATGTTGTTGATGGTATTCCTTACAATGGTGACATTAACGCTATTGCAACTCAAGATATTGAATCTATCAGCTTCTTGAAAGATGCATCTTCAAATGCTTTATACGGTAGTAGAGGAGCAAATGGTGTAATCATTGTTACAACTAAAAAAGGTAAAAAAGGGCAATTAAGAGTAACTTACGAAACTAAAATCGGGGTTAACTCAAGAGCTGTACCTGAGTACGACATGATTAAAGATCCAGGAGAATACTACGAAACTGTTTATAGCAGAATTAAAAGTGGTTTAATCTTCGGAGGACAAACTGCAGCTAATGCATCTACAATTGCAGCTAACACATTAATTAAAGGAGAATCTTATTCATTAGGATACAACAACTATAATGTAGCTAACAACCAAGTAATAAACACAGCTACTGGAAAAATTAATTCAAATGCTAGTTTATTATATCATGATGATTGGGCTAAAGAATTATTTAGAGATGCAACAAGAACTGAACATTTCTTAAGCTTATCTAGCAGCACTGACAACCTAAGTTCTTACTTATCTGTTGGATACTTAAAAGACAATGGTTACACAATCAACTCTGACTTTAAACGTGCAACGGTTAGAGCAAACGTAGATTACAACGTAAACAGCAAAATTAAAGTTGGAGCTAACTTAAACTATGCTAACACAGATCAAAATGCTCCAATTTCTCAAGTAAGCTCTTCAACATATAGTAACTTATTTGGCTGGTCTAGAAACATTGCTCCTATTTATACTATCTGGCAAAGAGATGCTGCAGGAAATTTTGTAACTAATACTGACGGAAGCAGAGTTTATGAGTTTAACAAAAGTGGAGTTCGTCCTTATGGAGGAAATTTAAATCCATATGCAACTACTTTATTAAACACAAACTTAAACCAAGAAAATAAATTTGGTGCAAGAGGTTATGTTTCTATTGATTTCTTAAAAAACTTCAACTTCAGATACAACCTTGGATATGATTTATTATCTGGATATTACTTAAACGGTACTACTGGAGAAGGTGGTGACGATATGGGAGTAGGTGGTAGAATTGGTACTGCTACTTCTAATGATTACACGATCACTAACCAACAATTATTGTCTTGGAAAAAATCATTCGGAAACCACACTTTGGATATCCTTGTTGGTCACGAATCATCTGATTTTACATCAAAAATGTTAGCAGGACAAAAAAGTGGAGTTGTTATTCCTGGTTTACCAGTATTAAGCAACGCAACTAAATATAACTATGTAGATGGTTATAATGATTTATACAACGTTGAAGGATACTTCTCAAGAGTAAACTATAGCTATAAAGACAAATATTTTGTTAATGGAAGTTTCAGAAGAGATGGATCTTCAGTATTCTCTCCAGATAACAGATGGGGTAACTTCTATGGTTTTGGAGCTGCATGGTCAGTTGCAAAAGAATCTTTCTTCCCTAAATCTAAAGTTGTAACTGACTTAAGAATTAAAGGAAGTTACGGAGAGCAAGGAAATGATAACATTTTCTATCCTTCAGGTACACAAATTAGCCACCGTAGTTATTTTGGTTCAGCAAGAAATTACTATGCTTACCAAAATCAATACGAAATTGTTCCAGATGCTGACGGAAACGCAACAGTTCTACAAGTTTACACTGGAAACAAAGACATTAAATGGGAGGTTTCAAAAAACATGAACCTTGGATTCGAAATCGAATTATTCAACAGAGTTAACATTGAAGCTGAATACTTCGAAAGAAAAGTAAGTGATTTAATTTACAACAGACCACTTTCTCCTTCTACAGGAACAAACTTTGTGAGTGAAAACATTGGAGATATGGCTAACAAAGGAGTTGAGATCAACCTTGGTATTGATGTAATCAAAACTGAAGATGTTGACTTTAATATCTGGGCAAACGGAACTCATTACAAAAATGAGATCACTGCTTTACCAAATTCATTCGTATCAGGGGGTATCTTCCGTTTCCAAGTTGGAGCTCCGGCATACGCTTACTACTTAAGAGAGTTTGCAGGTGTTGATAAAACTAACGGAAATTCTTTATGGTACATGGATCAAAAAGATGCTTCAGGAGCTGTAACTGGTAGAACAACTACTAGTGTTTATGGAAGTGCAACTCAATACATAAGCAAAAAGAATGCAAATCCAGATGTATATGGAGGTTTTGGAACAGTAGTTCGTTACAAAAACTTAACATTACAAGCTAGTCTTGCTTACCAATTTGGAGGATATATGTACGATAACGTTTACCAAAGCGCAATGTATTCTGGATCTGACAACATTGGACAAAACTACCACAAAGATGTTGAAAAAGCTTGGACTGTAGACAATCCAAACTCTGATGTACCTAGAATTGATCACGTTTCTACTTTACAAATGGCAGCTTCTGATTATTTCTTAATCAAATCAGACTACATAAGTATACAAGATGTTTCTTTATCTTACGATTTTAAAAACAGTAAACTTCAAGATCTTGGTATTTCATCTACTAAATTTAGTTTAATGGGAAGTAATTTAGCATTATGGTCTGAAAGAAAAGGAATGGATCCTAGATTGAACAACTTAGGTTCTAGATCAAACAATGGTCAATCTTTGAATGTATATGGAGTTATGAAAACTATCTCATTTGGTTTAACAGTAAATTTTTAAGAACATGAAAAAAATATTAATATTAACAATGTCCTTGTTGATCCTTACAGGTTGCTCGAAAGATTTTCTTGACACTCAACCAGAATCAACAATCAATGACGAACAACTTGGAACATCTGCTGCGGCAAATAAAGCAATTATCGCAGGGATTTATTCAGCTTTAAGATCTTACGGTCTATCTATCGCTGGTAACCACGAAGATTACGGTCACAAATCTATTCTTTCTGCAACAGATTTGATGTCTAATGATGAGTTAATGACAAAATCTAGCTGGTATGGATCTTTCTATAACTACTTAGCAAGAACACAAACTAACTCAAGATCAAAATTAGCTTGGAGTATGTACTATCCTCAAATTAAAGTTGCTAACACTGTTATTGGCGCTATTCCTGCCGATACTGACGATGCAAGTTTAAAATCATTAAGAGGACAAGCTTTAGCTTTAAGAGGTTATTTCTACTTTATGTTAGCTCGTATGTACGGACCTACTTATGTAGGAAACGAAGCAAAATTATGTGTTCCTCTTTACACTGAAGTTTCATTACAAGGTAAAGCTAGAGCTACAGTAACCGAAGTTTACACTCAAATCGAAAAAGATTTGAATGAAGCGGTTGTATTGCTTAACGGTTTTACACGTGCAAACAAAGATGGATTAGACCAATCTGTAGCTCAAGCATTTTTAGCTGATGTTTACTTAGAAATGGGAAAATATCCACAAGCAGCTGATTTTGCTCACAAAGCAAAACAAAACTATACTTTGCTTAGCCAAGCAGATTGGAACACTGGATTCTATGATATCACTACTGGTAACGAAACAATGTGGGGAGCAACAATAACATCTGCTCAAAGTACATTCGTTGCAAGTTTCTTTAGTCATTTCGACAATACAAATGATTCAGGATACGCTGGAGGTTTAGGAATCTACAAAAACATCGATTTAAGACTGTACAATAGCATTCCTGCTACTGACTACAGAAAGAAAGCTTTCGTAGCTCCAACTGGAAATCCACTTTACCCTGCATTACCTGCATACGCAAATACAAAATTCAGAGATCCAACAGTTGATTCTGGAGATTACATTTACTTAAGATCAGCTTCTTTATACTATATTGAAGCAGAAGCTTTAGCAAAATCAGGAAATGAAGGTGCAGCAAAACAACTTTTGTATGACATAACAATTACAAGAGATCCAGCTTATGTATTATCTACAAAAACTGGTGCAGCTTTAATATCTGAAATCATTCTTCAAAAAAGAATTGAATTATGGGGAGAAGGTTACGCATGGTTTGACATGAAACGTTTAGGAGTTGCTCTTGTAAGAACTTACACAGGAACAAACCACCCAGCTTTCGGAAGATTAGACTACGCAGGAGGTGCGAATGAATTTACGTTCCAAGTACCACAGGCAGAAGTTGATGCTAATCCATTAATCGTACAAAGCGCACTATAATCTAATAGTGATCAATTTATACATTAAACCACTCTGTTCATTCAGAGTGGTTTTTTTTTATATCAACATTATACCTATATTTGTCCCATGGAAAAAGAACATCAAATTTTTGGAATTAGAGCCATTATAGAAGCAATTCAAGCAGGAAAAGAAGTTGATAAAGTATTTATACAAAAAGAGATTTCTGGTGAATTAATGAAAGATTTAATGAAAGTGATGAAACGCGCTAACATTAATTTCTCATATGTACCTGTTGAAAAACTAAATCGTTTAACACCTAATAATCACCAAGGGGCAGTCGCAACAATTTCTCCTATAGGTTTTATTGATTTAGAACATTTAGTAGAATCTACAATTGCAGCTGGTTCTAAACCTTTATTTTTAATATTAGATCAAATCTCTGACGCTCGAAATTTTGGAGCAATTATCAGAACTGCTGAGTGTACCGGTGTAAACGGAATTATTGTTCAAAAAGCAGGTTCTGCACCAGTAAACGGAGATACAGTTAAAACATCAGCCGGAGCCGTTTTTAACGTGCCAATTTGTAAAGTTGAACATATTAAAGATGCCATATTCTATCTTCAAGGATCGGGTATAAAAACTGTTGCTGCAACTGAAAAAACAGATCAAAATATCTACGACGTCGCACTAAATGAACCTGTAGCAATAATCATGGGTTCTGACCGAGGAATAAACCCTTCAGTTCTTAAAATTGTTGACGAAAAAGCAAAACTACCAATGTTTGGATCAATAGGATCCTTAAACGTTTCTGTTGCCTGTGGAGCATTCTTATATGAAACTGTTCGCCAAAGAAGTTAAATAGTATTGAGGTAAGATGACAAATAAATAAACAAATTAATGTCTTCAAAATCTACTCATAACATATTATTTTTAAAAATCTGTAGCTTATTTGTAGTTTTCATAACTACAAATTTAAGCTTCGGACAAACGACAACTTACGGACAATCATGGAATGAAGTTCAATTCAATCGAACCATTAACGAAAAATGGTCAACTGAATTGAATATTGGAACCTCATTTAGTAGCACTGCTACTTCTACAAACATCTTCCAACAAAATACTCAAAATTCATTTAGAGCATGGGGGCATTATTATCTAACTCCCAGATGGAAACTCTCTTCATTTATCGCCTATTACAACAATAAAGATGTTCCTGAAATAGGTCAGTTTAAATCGCCTGAATGGAGATTTGCCTTACAAGGAATTTATTACCTCCATAAAACAGGCTATACACTTAGCACCAGAATGAGACTTGAGCTCAGACATATGAGAAATGGTGATGACGATTATGAGAATGTTCTTCGCTATCGTCAGCAAATAAAATACATCCAACCTTTAAACAGTAAAGTTCTTAGAGAAGGAGTTATTTATGCCATAGCATCAGATGAATTGTTTTTTAAATCCGGCACGAAAGTGACTGGCCTTAGTTTTTTTGACCGTAATCGATTAAATATAGGAGCAGGATATTTATTTAGTGATGACATGCAAGTGGAACTTTCTTATGCTAATGAATACCTTCCAAGAGACGAAGGCAATCAAATAGTTAATGCTGCAGCTTTAACTATAACATTTAACAATCTCTTTAAAAAACTTAGCAAAAAACTACATCATCAAGATCATTCATTAGACAAAGAAGACTAATTTTATTATTTAACGGTTTCCTCTTTTCTTTCTTCAAGAAAACATTTAAGCTGCTTAATAATAGCATCTTTGTGTAGTTTAAAAGTATAATCACGAACAAACTCAGTTCCTTTCATATTAATTTCAGCCAATACTGCTTGAAACTTAGAAAAAGCATCAATATCTTTTTCATCAATTAAATAGAGCACTTGCATAATTGAATCGTTCTTCCTGTATTGCGTGTCATAATGCGTTAACTTATACGCCTTATTATCATCAAGATGAATAACCAAATCATCTTTAATCTTCTTCCCTATTTGTTTAGGCGGAAATGGCGTAGGCTGTAAAGAAACGAAGTAATGTTCTTTATCAGTTACAATATTAATTTTTAATGATTTTGATTTAGTTGAATAAAAAACAGCAGGCTCAAAGTAATACATCATAGATCCATCAGCTTGCACTCTATTTTTTATATCACATTGTGCAAAAGTCGTCCAGCTACAAAAAACTGCAAAAATCAAAATTGCAAAACTTATCTTTTTCATAATAAACTAAATAGAGTTAGAAATGCTTTTAACAAAAATAGTCAATTATTATCAAATCAAAAATTTATACTTTATCGTCTGAGTCTGCTTTAGTCAGAGTATAATGAACTGAAACATTCGAATTGAAATACGAAGAAAAAACCTCTTCTTCATCATCCGGCATTTCGCTATTAACAAAATTCCCGTTTTCATCAAAATGTTTCATAAAAGCATCTTTTTCAGGATTAAAATCGGGTCTTTGCCAATCGTAAACAATTGGTTTCGCATATTCTGGTGCCTTATACAATAAAGACATTACAAAACCAGTAATAAAGCCCGCTAAATGACCTTCCCATGAAACTGTTTTGTCTACCTCCGGAAAAACATACCAAATCATACCTCCATAAAGTAAAATCACAGATAATGAAAGTGCCACTAAACGATAATATCTCGTTTGAATTCCTTTAAAGAAAATAAAACTAACTAAAACATATATCAACCCGCTAGCACCGATATGATAATTTTCCCGACCAATTACCCAAGTAATTAAACCTGAAAATAAAATCCCAAAAACGATAACAGGAAAAGTTTGTTGAGGATAAAAAAACTTTAAAGCTGCCAACAAAACCAAAAGAGGAATGGAGTTGTTGTATAAATGACTTAAATTTTCATGAATAAAAGGACTAAATAGAACTCCTTGCAACCCAGACAAACTGCGAGGATATATACCATTTTGATAAAAATCGAAATCATAGCGAATTTGCACCCAATAAACAATCCACAAAAAAAGAACAAAGAATAGCGGAAGTCCAACAACGGAATTTGAAAATTTAAAGTGGTTATCATTCATTGTCTTTGAAAATAAATTTATAATAGAACATCAAAAAACTATCCAATTACAATTTACTGATATTTTGTCAGCTAACTCAAATATTCTCACTTACCTAATTTAGCCCTGATGGGAGTGACATCCTTTTTCTGGCTTCTTTAGCCAGGAAAAGATATAGCGGACAGCAGGAATAGCTCCATAAAACTATAAAATTCGAACTGAAAACAGTAATTTTACAAAATGGAAGCACCTTTAGCCGAGCGTATTCGCCCACAGCAATTAGAAGATTATATCAGTCAAAGTCATTTGGTTGGACCAAACGGTTCATTAACGCAACAAATTTCGAAAGGTATTATTCCGTCGTTAATATTTTGGGGGCCGCCCGGAACAGGAAAAACAACTTTGGCGCAAATTATAGCGCAGGAGTCAAAGCGACCTTTTTACATCTTGAGCGCAATAAACTCAGGTGTTAAAGACATTAGAGATGTTATCGAAAAAGCCAAACAAAGTGGCGGATTGTTTACAGCTAAAAATCCGATTTTATTTATTGATGAGATTCATCGATTCAGTAAATCGCAGCAAGATTCTCTTTTAGCCGCGGTCGAAAAAGGCTGGATTACACTTATTGGAGCAACTACCGAAAACCCAAGTTTTGAAGTTATCCCTGCATTATTGTCACGTTGTCAAGTGTACATACTAAATGCTTTTACAAAAGCTGATTTAGAGGCCTTACTCCATCGTGCAATGAAAACGGACACTTACCTAGCTTCAAAAAATATTACATTAAAGGAAACAGAAGCTTTACTCCGACTTTCTGGCGGAGATGGAAGAAAACTTCTTAATATTTTTGAACTTGTTATAAATGCTTCTGCCGATGACGAAATAATTATTACAAACGATCGCGTTTTCGAATTAGTACAACAAAACACGGTTTTGTATGACAAAAGTGGCGAACAACATTATGATATTGTTTCGGCGTTTATTAAATCGATTCGAGGCAGTGATCCTAATGGAGCAGTTTATTGGTTAGCCAGAATGATTGAAGGCGGTGAAGATGTAAAATTTATTGCTCGACGTATGCTTATTTTATCAAGCGAAGATATTGGAAATGCAAACCCGACGGCTTTTATAATGGCAAACAACACTTTTCAGGCGGTTACAACTATTGGCTACCCAGAAAGTCGAATTATATTGAGTCAATGCGCTATCTATTTAGCAACTTCTCCAAAAAGTAATGCATCATATATGGCGATTGGTAATGCTCAACAATTGGTAAAACAGACTGGCGATTTACCAGTTCCAATTCACTTGCGCAACGCTCCTACCAAACTAATGAAAGAATTGGGTTACGGCGACGATTATAAATATTCGCACGATTATGCGAATAATTTTGCCGAGCAGGAATTTTTACCTGATGCCATAAAAAAAACGGTTCTTTACAATCCTGGAAACAATTCTAGAGAGAACAGCAACCGTGAATTTTTAAAGAACCGGTGGAAAGATAAATATGGTTATTAAACCCTATTCTATTTTAGAATTTTACTGAAACTTTTTCAGAAACTAATTGATCATTTTTGTAGTACTCAAAAAACCATTGATTGTCTTTTGCATTTAAAGTTCCCTGAACACCATCTTTTATTGCAATAAATGAATCGGGACGAGATGTTTTTAACAACTTCATAATCACTTTTGGTGTTTTATCAATTAATTGATATCCATTTTCTGTTGGCTGAGCGTACAATAAATTAGGATCTTTAACATCTGCAACAGGAGTAGATATTGCTGCAGCTGCAGGCGTCAATGGCACCATAGCTACAGATGTAGCTGCTTTTGGGCTATTACTAACTTTTCCGTTATATTTATAATGCAAAGCATTTATGGAAACAAATGCTAAATTAAGACATTCTCTATAAGCCAATTCATAATCTTTTTCTTTGCTTTTACCTACTTCAGATGTATAGATTACTTTTCCGTAACAATCTTTAAACTCTACAAAAAGCTTTGTAACCAGAAAACCATTGTCTTTTTTTACATCAACATATAAAAGATCACAACGATCACCAAATCCTTCAGGAAGAACTTCGTTACCATAAAAAGCCTGAAAGCCTGCTTTGTTTAAATTTGACTTTGTCATTGTTGACATTCTATATTGGTTTTCTGATTTAAGAAAATCATAGCGCAATGGAACAATAACGCCTTTGTAATCATTAACCGTTTGCGAAAACCCCATAACTGAAGTAATAAGTGCAATCAACAAAAATTTAATTCTCATAATTATAAATATTTTTTAAGTTCTAATAAATGGTTTATTTGTTTGATATTAACCGGAGCCTCAATCTTTTTCTCATTAAAAAAAATAGCATCTAAACCAGCATTTAATGCCCCGTTGATATCAGCATCAAGGCAGTCGCCAATCATTACACTAGTCTCTTTTGAAGCATTAGACACCTTTATAGCATAATCAAAGATAATACTATTTGGCTTTTTTACGCCAGCTAACTCAGAATTTGTTATGGTAGTAAAATAATCAGAAAGTGCAGCATTATTAATTTTCTTATCCTGAACCTTTGCAAAACCATTTGTAATGATATGCAATTTATATTTAGGTTTAAGATATTCTAAAACCTCAATTGCACCATCAAAAAGATGATTATTATCTGTTAGAAACTCAATATAATCATCTGAAATCTGATCAATTTCTTCATCTGAAATCTCAACATTTAGAGCATCAAATGAAAATTTCAATCTATTATAACGCAATTCCTGATGCGTAATTTTATCATGTTGATATAACTTCCAACATTCTTGATTTATTGGAGCGTATTTTTCGATAAAATCATGAACCTTAATTTGGGGGAATCTACTTTTAAAAATCCGATCAAAAGTCATTTCTGAGTTTTTATCAAAATCCCAAAGTGTATGATCTAAATCAAAAAAAACATCGGTAATAGTGGTATTCATAAGCTAAAATATTCCTTCATCTACAAAACTATAATATTTTGTTTCAGTTATGATCAAATGATCCAAAACTTTAACATCTAAACTTTCGCCAGCCAGCTTTAATTTGTTTGTGATTAGCTTATCTGACTCACTTGGTACCAAGGAACCCGAAGGATGATTGTGACACAAAATCAAGCCAGTAGCTCTATTTTCAAGCGCTAATTTAAAAACCAATCGCACATCAACTATTGTCCCGGTAATTCCCCCTTTACTTAATTGTGCTTTGGAAATTATTTTATTGGAATTGTTCAGAAAAATTACCCAAAATTCTTCATGAAAAAGTTCTCCAATAATGGGTTGCATGATTTCAAAAACCATTTTGCTAGAGGTAATTTTATTATTAAACTGTAAAGTATCTTCGCTTCTTTGCCTTCGACCTAATTCTAAAGCAGCAATAATTGTAACCGCCTTTGCTTCTCCAATACCTTTAAAACTCATTAATTGGGAAATAGATAATTTTCCCAAAGAATTTATATTACCAACACTACTCAAAATACGCTTACCTAAATCAACGGCAGATTCATTGCGACTTCCAGATCCTATCAAAACGGCAATAAGTTCTGCATTACTCAAAACTTCTTTACCCTTAAGCATCAACTTTTCACGAGGACGATCTTCTTCAGACCAATCGGTTATAGGAAAATAAGTGGACTCCATTTATTTAAAATTAAATAATGATTTACTCATGCAAACACTATTGCTCAAACCAATATATGGCTCATAGTTTTCTACGATTTCGAATCCTACTTTTTGATATAAACTTATTGCTTCAATCTGCTTGTATAAAGTTTCTAAAATCATTATTTCAAAACCTTGTTCTTTTGCCATTACTTCAAGTTCTTTAATTACAAGCTGCGCTAAACCAAAACCTCTTGCTTCTGGCAAAACAAACATTCTTTTTAATTCGACGGTTTTTTCACTATACTTTTTAAAACAACCACTAGCCACAGCTTTTTCATCTAAATAAATTAGAACAACATTGTTGTTAATTTCTATAATATTATTGCCCCAATAATCCTTTTTTAGTTCAGGATAACGCTCCCATAAAAATGCGTCGAATGTTTTTATTAATGCTATAAAATCTGGATCTGCGCTTGTTGTTTTTACAACTTCTATTCTTGAATTCATTTTACTGTAATCTTAAAAGGCTAATATATTTAAAAATAAGAAAAATCACTCACAAAAAAATCATTACTATTTTTTTATTGGTTAATTTTAAAGACAATTCCAATCCTTTAATCTTAGAACTACAAATGTATGAAATCAGTTTTCACTTTAGTAATCGTCTTGTTTTTAGCTTCATGTAACCAAAAGAAAGAAAACACGTCTATTGCTCAAAATTCTATCACAATAAAAAAAACTTTTCCAGAAAAATTATCCGAAGCCGCAATTTCTATAATAGATCCTTCTATCGATTATGATCCCGCATACTTTTCAATAAAATATCCAAATGGAGACGTTCCTAAAAACAAAGGAGTTTGTTCCGATGTTATCATTCGGGCGTACCGAAAACTTGACATTGATTTACAAAAAGAAGTACATGAAGATATGATCGATCATTTTTCAGAATATCCGAACTTACAAAAATGGGGAATGACGAAAACTGATACTAATATTGATCATAGAAGAGTTCCAAATTTAGAAATCTTCTTTGAGAGAAATGGAGAAAAGCTTCCTGTAACTAATAATCCTAATGATTATAAAACCGGAGAAATTGTTACTTGGATAATTAATGACAAATTACCTCATATAGGAATTGTCACCAATCAAAAATCTCGCGGCGGAAAAAGAAATCTAATTGTACACAATGTTGGGGATGGTCAAGTTTTAGACGATTGTTTGTTCGATTACAAAATTGTAGGACATTTTAAATATTGGAAAGAGAATGAAACAATTAGATAATTTGTCAATTAGAAAATTAAACTTAAAAAAAAATGCGCCAATTAAAAATATTGGCACATTATCTTATTGTCACATTATCGAATTCTCTAATTAATCAACTCTTTTACTTCGTCGAAATTAAGTCCGCCGTAATTTCCGGAACTCATTAACAATAAAGCTGAATTATCAAGATTTAAATTAAACAGATATTCTTTAAATTCGGCTGGATTAGTGTAAATAATCAAATCTTCACGATTAAAAGCTGTTGCAATTTGCTCGTATGTAACTTCTTCCAATTGTTTAATTTTTACTGCATCCGGAGAATAAAATACTACAGCAACATCGGCATATTCCAATGCTCCTTCATATTCTCTTAAAAACTCTGCATTTAAACTGCTGTAAGTATGCAACTCTAAACACGCTACTAAAGTTCTGTTTGGATACTGCTCTTTTACTGCTTTTGTTGTCGCAGCAACTTTGCTTGGCGAATGTGCAAAATCTTTGTACGCTACTTTACCTTTTCCTTCTGCTATTTTTTCTAAACGCTTAGACGCGCCTTTAAAACTTGCAATAGCTTCATAAAAATCAGCTTCATCAACGCCCATGTTTTGGCAGATCCATTTTGCTCCGGCTAAATTATTTAAGTTATGGGCTCCAAAAACTTCAATTGGCATGTCGCCTTCCGGAGTTTCCAATAAAGTTATCCCATCGCTCACACTATATTTTGGTGTTGAATATGCCAGTTTACGAATTGGATTTGTCGCTGCTTCTGCAACACGTTTTACTTCAGAATCGTCTTCATTATAAACCAAGATTCCTCCATTTGTAATCTTTGCAATAAAAATTTCAAATTGCTCTACATAATTTTCATAAGTTGGAAACACATTAATATGATCCCACGCAATTCCGGAAATCAAAGCAATATTTGGTTGGTATAAATGAAATTTTGGACGTCTGTCTATTGGAGAAGATAAATACTCATCACCTTCCAAAACCATAAAATCGTTTTCTTCAGTAAGATGTACCATCGTATCAAAACCTTCTAATTGCGCACCCACCATATAATCGACCTCGATATTATGATAATGCATAACGTGCAAAATCATCGAAGTAATTGTCGTTTTTCCGTGAGAACCACCAATTACAACACGCGTTTTATTTTTAGATTGTTCGTATAAAAATTCAGGATACGAATAAATTTTCAATCCTAATTCTTGCGCTTTCAATAATTCAGGATTATCTGCTTTTGCATGCATTCCTAAAATTATCGCATCAATATCGGCAGTGATTTTTTCCGGAAACCAGCCCAACTCAGCAGGAAGAATTCCTTTTTTCTCCAATCTTGATTTTGACGGCTCAAAAATAGCATCATCGCTACCTGTAACCTGATATCCTTTATTATGCAATGCTAATGCTAAGTTGTGCATGGCACTTCCGCCTATTGCGATGAAATGTGTTCTCATTTAAAATGTTTGATCGTTAAACTGTTTAATTGGTTGATCGAAATAACTAATTAAACTCGTTAATTATTTTTCAAAAATAAGGAAATATAAAATGTCTCATTTGCTTTTAGAGATAAATTAGTAATTTGTACGAAATTTATTTTTAAAGCTTCCCAACCTTTTTCCAAAAATCAACCTCTATAGATAAAAACTACTTTATGAAAAATATATTATTTGTTTTCTTATTGATTTCTTCTGCTCTTTTTGCGCAACAAAATGATAAAAAATGGGATAAGGTTATTGTTTACGAAAACGAGGGCAAAATTAAATCAGCAAATGAAATTGTACTCAAAATATACAGTAAAGCCATAACGGATAAAGACGAAGCAGAAATAATAAAATGTTTTTTTTATCAATCTAAATATCTTAAGGTTATTGATGAAAATGCACAAACAAAGATTTTAAATAATCTTAAAACCGATATCAATCGAGTTTCGATACCTTCAAAAGCAATTCTAAATTTAGTTTATGCAAAATGCCTGACAGATTATTATGCCAGAAATGAATATCAAATCAAAAAAAGGACAAACACTACAACCTTAAATGAAGACTTCCTGACATGGACCGAAAAAAATTTTACAGATCAAATTAATACATCTTTAAAGCAAACATTAGAAAGTGAATCGATTTTAAAAAGTACTCCTTTAATAAAATACGAATCTATTTTTGACTATCCAACTTTAGAAAAATTCAAAACACAAAATTTATACGAATATTTACTAAAGGAAAACATCGCGTTATGTTCTCAAAAAGTTCATCAATGGGAAATTCAAAAAAAAGAATTTAATTCGTACACAAAACAGCTTCTAGGAGAATCGTCAGTTTTTATTGGGTTAAATTTTGATTTTGTCACCAATAAAAATTTGCGTTTACTTTTAAATTTATATCAAAAACAAGAAAAAGCGAATCCAAACATTGACAATCAATTAGAAAGATTATTGTATTGCAAAACTAACTTGGTAGATTCTATTGAAGATTATACTAACGCATTGATCACGCTTCAAAAAAGTACAAACGATGAAAATTCAATTCAAAAAATTCAACTATTAAGAGCAATTCTTTTAACACAACAAGCCTCAAAAGGAACTCATCCTGATTACAACACCAAAGCGATTTCTATACTTGATAGTATTTTAAGTAAAGATAATACCTCAAATTCATACCAATCAGCGATACAACAAAAAGATTATATCACTTCGAAAAGCATAACTGCCCAACTTAACAAAAATAGTTATAGCGACGAAAACACAAGAGCTTTTATTCAATACAAAAATGTTGACCATTTAAAAGTTTCATTTTTTAAGATTAATCAAAATCATATAAATGAGTTTAGAAATTCTGCTCTAGATAAAGACAGTCTTGTAAATGTTGTAATTGAAAAACAAAAAGCAATTAAATCGTCTAGTTATCAACTTATAAACAAAAAGGATTATTTTCAATATTCGACAGAAGTTCTCTTACCGCAACTAAAAACAGGAAATTATTTGATTTATTTTGAAAGCGACTCTGACTCAAAAGAAACAAAAGCCTTTGCTTACGAAACCATTACAATTTCGAATATTGCACTTTTGGCCTCACAAAAGAACAAAACAGAAAGTTTTCAGGTCTTGGACAGAAAAACGGGAAAACCTTTAGAAAATGTCTCTATCAAACTTTTAAATCAGACTATCAAAACTGACAAAAATGGTTTTGCTTCGCACGATAAAGAAAACAACAATTATAATTATGAACCTCTTTTATTAACAACAGAAAACGATACTATTTTAATCGCTAAAAATTATATTCGTTACAATCGCGATTACGCAACAGACGTTGAAGATGAAGGCAAAGGAAAAGGAAAAGTCGAGCTTTATTTAGACAGGGCTATTTATCGTCCCGGACAAACTGTTTTTTATAAAGGAATTGCAATACAGAAAAAACAAAATAAAACAAATGTTGTTGCTAAAACATCTTTCAAAATTAGTATCAGAGATGCTAACTATAAGACATTTAAAGAATTTGAAGTTACAACCAACGAATTCGGTTCTTTTTCAGGAGAATTTGTTTTGCCAAAAACAGGACTTACTGGCACTTTTAGCATTTTTGCAAGCGAACCCACAGACTCAGAAAAAGACATTATCTATAATAAAGCCAAAGAAGAACATCCTTTTTGGGATGATATCGATTTTGATAATTCTCAAACCAGCTTTAGAGTCGAAGAATACAAGCGTCCCAAATTTGAAATAGTTTTTGAACCTAAGAAAAAAACATTTCAAATCAACCAAACAATTAAAGTCGATGGAACTGCAAAAGCATTTGCAGGCAGCTCAATTTCAGATGCAAAAGTCACTTATTCTGTAACTAGATACACCAGTTATTTTAGAAATTATTACGGACAAGAAGAGAATGAAGTTGTAGCAACTGGAGAAACCAAAACTGATGCATCAGGCAAATTTGTAGTTGATTTCACTGCATTACCATCAAACAATGCAATTAAAGAACAATTACCTGTTTTCAATTATATTGTAAAATCATCAGTTACAGATATCAATGGCGAAACTCACGAAGCCCAAACAATTGTTAAGGTGGGTTATCATGATTTGATGCTTAACATTGCCGCTCCAAATAGAATTGAAACCAAAAATAAAAACGAAGTAGAAATTTCAACCACTAATTTAAATGGAGAATTTCTAGCTGCCAAAGGCGAAATTAAAATATATTTCGTTAGTCCTTTTTCAAACAAATTTAAAGCAAGAGTTTTTCCAAGACCAGATATTGAATCAATATCAGATCAGGAATTTGAAAAATTATTCCCTTACGAAAACAACCAAAAGCCTCAAAATAAAGAAAGTGAAACATTAGTCTATTCTAAAAATATCGATTCATCAAAAGATAAAAAACTGGCTTTAGATTTTATTTCTAATTATAAGTCAGGAAATTACAAAATTGTATTTTCAGCAAAAGACAGCTTTAATAATGCCATAGAAACCTCTAAAGATATTGCGCTTTTTCAGAGTAATGACAAACTAAATCCTGGTACCTTAATTACAGCAAATCAAATAAATGACAATGCCAAAAAAGATAGTTTTGCACTGATAAAACTTACTTCGATTGTTCCTGAACTTTATATCACAATTAGCGGAAACTATGAAAGTAAAATGTTTTTTCAGAAAATCTATCATTTAGAAAACCATGAAATCACAATCAAAGTTCCATTAAAAAATGAATTTGACAAATCTATAAAAATAGGTTTTGAGAGTGTTTTTGAAAACGAAAGTTTCACTAGTGACATAGAAATTATTTTAAAAATAAAAGAGCCAAAACTCGACTTTAATGTAGAAACCTTTAGAAGCAAAATACAACCCGGAAACAACGAAAATTGGTCTTTTAAATTAAATGCCATAAATACAAAATCTCAGGCCGAAGTCCTGGCTTCAATGTATGATAGCTCATTAGATCAATTTACTAAAAGCGACTGGGGAACATTGGCCTTTTACGACTATAATTACAATGAAGTTAACTCTAAATCTCCTTTAGGATTCGAAAAAACTTATATTAACGTTCGAAACTTAAATTCACTCTCAAATCGACTTGATTTTAAAACTGAAACTACCAAATTAATGTGGTTTGGATTTGATTTCAATAATAAAAGCAACAATGCCTATTTACAAAGAGAATATCAAAAGCAAATTAATAAAAAATACAAAAAACCAATAAACGCAAAAAACATTTCTGGAGTCGTTAGAGATCTGTCTAACTTATCACTTCCCGGAGTTTCAATTGCTGTAAAAGGCACTCCAAGATCAACAACTACAGATTATGATGGCTTTTACGAAATTGAAGCAGCGCCAAATGAAGAACTTGTTTTTACTTACATTGGTTTTAAAGAGCAGTCGATTAAAGTTGCAAAAAATAAAATTATCGACATTGCTCTAACTCCAGAAGAAAGTAGTTTAAGCGAAGTTGTTGTTGTAGGATATGGAACTCAAAAAAAATTGGTTTTTACAGGTGCAGTTGCATCTGTAAGATCTCAAAACGAAGTAGTCCAAGAAGACAATAACGTATATAATAGCGCAGGAATCGAAGATTCTTTAGAAACTAGAGTTTCGGGGCTTAAAATTAGAGGAACTGGGTCTATTACAGGAAAAAACCCAATATATGTTGTTGACGGGCAAATTGTGAGCGATATAAATAACATAAACCCTAAAGATATACTTTCTATAGAGGTCTTAAAAGATGAAAAAGCAACAGTTCTTTACGGAAGCAAAGGTGCAAATGGAGTTATAATTGTGACAACAAAAGCTGCATTAGAAGCCTTAACTCAAGTAAAAGCGAGAAAAAATCTTTCTGAAACTGCTTTCTTTTTACCCAATTTAAGAACGGATTCTAACGGAAAAGTAAGTTTTAATTTTACTTCGCCTGAAGCTTTAACCGCTTGGAAACTTCGCTTAATGGCACACAATAAAAATGCCGTAACGGGTTACTTAGAGAAAAGTGTTGTAACTCAAAAAGAATTGATGGTTTTACCAAATTTCCCTCGCTTTTTTAGAGAAAAAGATACAATTGTTATTTCGGCGAAAATCTCAAATATTACAGATCAGGCCAAAACAGGAATTGCTATTTTACAGTTTTTTGATGCCACAACTATGCAGCCAATCGACAGCAAAATGCTTAATGCAAAAAACGTTAAAAATTTTACGATTGAGCCTTTTGGAAACACAACGACAAGTTGGACAATTTCTATTCCGGAAGGATTGCAAGGCGTTCAATATAAAATTTTGGCCAAGTCCGGTAATTATTCTGATGGAGAAGAAAACATACTTCCGGTTTTGACCAACAATATGCTGGTTACAGAAAGTATCCCAATTTGGGTTCGTGAAAATTCTAGTAAAGAATATACGTTTGAGAATTTAAAAAGCAACAATTCTTCGACTTTAAAGAATCATCAATTTACATTAGAATATACGTCAAATCCTTCATGGATTGCAATTCAGTCTTTGCCTTATTTGATGGAATATGAGCATGAATGCGCCGAACAAACTTTTGCACGTTTCTATGCAAATGCATTGGCATCAGAAATTATTTCGAGTAATCCGAAGATTGCAAATGTTTTTGAAGAATGGAGAAAAAACGGAAAACTTAATTCTAAATTAGAAGAAAACGAAGAACTAAAATCGATTATTCTGGCAGAAACTCCTTGGCTAAATGATGCACAAAACGAAGATGAAAAGAAAAAGAATCTAGCACTTTTATTTGATTTAGAAAAAATGAAAACTTCGCAAGAAGCAACTTTCGATAAACTAAAACAAAAACAAAAACCATCTGGCGCATTTTCATGGTTTGACGGAAGTGACGAAAACGAATATATTACCAGACATATTCTAGCCGGTTTAGGACATTTGTCTAAACTAAGTAAAAATAATGCTGACAAAATCGAGCAAATCTCTAAAACAGGAATTCCGTTTTTAGATTCTAAGTTTTTAGAAAATTATAAAAGAAGAACCAAAAACTTAAAAACAACTGATAAACTCATTTGGATCAATCCATATTCTGACTTGCATTATCTGTATACAAGAAGTTTTTATTTAGATAAATATCCTTTATCTGACACTTTAAAAAAAGCAACAAAGCTATATCTGGAAACTGCCAAGAAAGATTGGTTATCCTATTCGCTTTACGAAAAAGGATTAGCCGCTTTGACATTAAATCGTTTGGGAGAAAGTGATTCAGCAAAAAAAATTATCGAAAGCTTAAAGGAAACGTCGTCTAATAATGAAGATTGGGGAATGTACTGGATCGATAACAAAGCTGGCTGGTATTGGTATCAGGCGCCTATTGAAACTCAGGCGTTATTAATTGAGGCTTTCGCCGAAGTAAATCACGATACCAAATCTGTAGACGCTATGAAAGTTTGGTTATTAAAAAATAAACAAACTAAAAACTGGCCTACTACAAAATCGACAACCGAAGCTGTTTATGCTTTGCTGATGCAAGGAAATGATTGGTTAAGCGTAAAAGACAATACAGTTATTAAAATTGGAGATGAAAAATTTCTAACCAAAAAATTATCTGAAAACCAAAAAGAAGCAGAAACTGGTTATATCAAACTAAACTGGAAAGCTGATGAAATTAAAAAAGAAATGGCTTCAATTAGTATTCAAAACAAATCAAAAGTTCCTGCATTTGGCGGAATTTATTGGCAATATTTTGAAGATTTGGATAAAATCAAAACTAATTCTGGCACATCTTTATCAGTTTCAAAAGAACTATTTTTAAAGAAAAGCACTTTAAAAGGTGATGAATTAGAGACAATCACAAATAAAAACTCATTGAAAATCGGTGATTTAGTTACAGTTCGATTGATCATTATATCAAAAGAAGACATGGAATTTGTTCACCTAAAAGACATGAGAGCCTCTTGTTTTGAACCTATAAATGTTCTTTCAGAATATCAATACAAAGATCGATTAGGATATTATATGAGTACTAAAGATGCTGCAACTCATTTCTTTTTTGATAGAATTGATAAAGGAACTTATGTTTTAGAATATGATATTAGAGTAAACAACAGCGGCGAATTCTCTAACGGAATTACCACTATTGAAAGTATGTATGCTCCGGAATTTACAAGTCATTCTAAAGGAATTCGAGTGAAAGTTCAGTAACAATTGCGCATAAAAAACCCGACAGGATTTATCCCAAGGCTTCGGGACTGTCGGGTATACTTTGAGTGTATAGAAAAGGAATAATAAGTTGTTAACTATTGTCAGTCTGAGCGGAGTCGAAGACCCATTCCAATTGGCACGCCTTCGACTCCGCTCAGAATGACAATAGTTTTTCATAATAACTTTCTGTTAGGATCAGCGGAGTCGAAGCCCTTTTTTAACAACAAAAAACCCGACAGATTTAAAATCTGTCGGGTTTACTTTTATAATAAAAATCAGATTATTTGATAATCGTCATTTCATCAATAATATTTTTTGCTCCTGCATATTTATCAATAATCCAAAGTACATAACGAATATCTACGTTGATTGTTCTTTGCAATTTAGGATCAAAAATAACATCTCCAGCCATAGCTTCGATGTTACCATCAAAAGCAATTCCAATTAATTCTCCTTTTCCGTTAATAACTGGTGAACCTGAGTTACCTCCAGTAATATCATTATCCGTCAAGAAGTTTACCGGCATGTATCCTGCTTTATCAGCATATTGTCCAAAATCTTTCTTCTTGTTTAATTCTAATAAACGTTTTGGTAAATCAAATTCCTGATCTCCTGCTTTATATTTTTTAACCATACTTTCCATAGTAGTATAGTTGTTGATCTTAGCATCGTTGCGAGGATCAGCTGGCAAAGCACGAACTTTTCCATAAGTCAATCTCAAAGTAGAGTTTGCATCCGGATATTGAATTGTGTTTAATTTAGATTCTCTTAAACCTTCAACCAATTTACGGTAAGCACTTGCAAAACCATCATCAGCTTTCATTTGATCATCTGATTTAGAACGGTATTTTGTCATTAAATCATTAGAAATAATATATAACGGATCGTGCACAATTGCTAATGGTTTTGGATCAGCCATAAACGCCAACACTTTTTCTTTCGATGTAAAATAACTTACTTCTGTAGCTTTTGCAACATCAGCAGTAAAATCACCATTATTCTCTGATTTCATTTTTGCTACTTGTGGAGCTAAACCATAATCAGAAGCTTTAGCAGCATATAAATTCAATTGTGCAGTTAACACATCTTTTTCAAGAGGTGCATAAAACTCACCATAGATATTTTCGATTAATGCGTTAATCTTAGGCAACATTTCAGCCTTTTTAGCATCATTCTCGTTATAATAAGCAATCAATGTATTCCCTAAACTTGCTGGTCCACTTGCATAAATAGACGTACGTAAAAGTTGTGTTAAGTAATTATCGTGAGTCGCTTTTAAGTTCGTTTCTCTGTAATAATCGTTAATAGTAGGAATTACATTTTCGTACTTTTCTTTGTTAGCCGGTTTGGTTGCCCACTCATAGAACTTATCTTCTTGTTCTGTTTTAGTAGCTACTGTTCCTGCTTTTGTTAAAGCATCGATCATACCTTGACGGTTTTTCCAGTAATTAGCTGTCGAAGCGTATTTAGATGCATATTGCAAACGAACTGTTGCATCTTTATCCATATACTTTTTCATTACATCCATTCCGGTTTTAGCACCTTCAACCCATGCAGGATATGCAAATTTTATGTTTTGCTCAATTCCACCAGCCGGCATCCAACGGTTTGTTCTTCCTGGATATCCTAAAATCATTGCAAAATCATTTTCTTTAACACCTTTAATACTTACAGGTAAGTAATGTTTAGGTTGCAAAGGCACATTGTCTTTAGAATAAGTTGCAGGATTTCCGTCTTTATCTGCATAAACTCTAAACATAGAGAAATCTCCAGTTTGACGCGGCCACTCCCAGTTGTCAGTATCTCCACCAAATTTACCAACACTTTCCGGAGGAGTTCCTACTAAACGAACATCTGTATAATCTTGGTAAACGAAATAATAATATTCATTTCCTTGAAAGAAAGGACGAACAGAAACAGTATATTTTCCACCTTCGTTATTTTCTTTCTCGATTAAAGCAATTTCTTGTTGAATCGCTTTGTTTCTTTCTGTTTCAGTCATTTTATCATTTACTTTTGATAAAATTCTTTTAGAAACGTCATCCATACGAACAAAGAAACGAACGTATAGTGATTTTGGTTTCATCTCGGCACTTCTTTGCTTTGCCCAAAAACCATCTTTTAAATAATTTTGTTCAGCAGTAGAAAGCTCCGCAATTGCATCATATCCACAGTGGTGATTTGTTAAAACTAATCCTTCTTTAGAAACGATTTCAGCGGTACAACCTCCATTAAATTGTACAATCGCATCTTTTAAACTATGGTGATTAATACTATAGATTTCTTCGGCTGTTAATTGCAAGCCCATTTTCTCCATATCTCTATGGTTCAATCTTTCGATAAACATCAAAAACCACATTCCTTCGTCAGCTCTTACAGGAAAAGCCATTAGGCACATGGTCAAGAATAAAACTATTTTTTTCATGTTAATTTGTTTAAGTACCGCGAATATAACTCATTTTCGCAAAAAAAATAAGCAATATCATCAAAAACAAAACAATCCAGATATATTACGAACCAATTTTGCGAAATTAATAATTTCATAAACAAGAAAAATCAGGTTATTTTTTAAAATTAAACTTTAAAAATTATCATAAAATTCATACGAAACAAACTTAAAACGATCTTTCTTTTGATTTAATTGTAAAAATTAACGCTCATTTAAAAATTAACATTATAATTTATTTCTTACAAATTATAGATTTGTAAGTTTGCCCCAATTAATTTATTAAACAAAAAAAAATGAAAAATTATTATTAGGAGTTGCTCTATTTGTAGCAACTATATCACACGCACAAAAAGGTTCTGTATTATTAGGCGGAAATGTTGGTTATTCTTCAGAAAAAATAGGAGATGCTACTTCTACAAACTTTGAATTCTCTCCAAAAGTGGGTTACCAATTTACAGACAACTGGACTGCTGGTGTTGAAGGTTCTGTTATGAATGTTAAAACTGCAGGATTAGAAAAAACTGAAAGATACAGAATAGGCGGTTTTGTTCGTTATACTACTCCACTTTCTGAAACATTCTCGTTTTTTACAGACTTAGGAGCTGGATACCAAACAAACTCAGTAAATGATGCAAAAGGAATGTATGTAAACATGACTCCGGCTTTATTTATCAACATGAAAAGAGGTTTTGGTTTAAACTTCTCAATTGGAGGTGTAAACTACGACAATATTGATGGCAAAAATGATTTGAGACAAGAACGCTTTGGATTCGATTTTGGAAAAACATTTAAAATTGGAGTTTCTAAAAATTTCCAATTGTAAAACTACAACATAGAGAATAATTCCATTTTTTACTATTTTCTAAATGTGTTTTGGTAGTTAGTGAAAAACCCAACAAGTTATGCTTGTTGGGTTCTTTTATTTTAACCTGTATTTTGATTTAGTCGTTTAACATTTTCCATAATTTATCTTTTAAATCAGTCAACCCTTGCTGGGCAACTGATGAGATAAACATATAAGGAATGTCTTTGAAAGCCACATCTAACTCTACTTTCAATTCTGCTTTAAGTTCATCATCCAGCATATCACATTTTGAGATAACTAAAAGACGTTCTTTATCTAACATTTCAGGATTATACTTTGTTAATTCATTTACCAAAATATCATATTCACCCTTAATGTCTGGCGTATCAACCGGAACTAAAAACAATAAAGTTGAATTACGTTCGATATGGCGCAAGAAATAATGACCTAAACCTTTTCCTTCAGCAGCTCCTTCAATGATTCCAGGAATATCTGCAATTACAAAAGATTGAAAATCTCGGTAAGCAACGATTCCTAAATTAGGTTTTAGAGTTGTAAAAGGATAATCGGCAATTTTTGGTTTTGCAGAAGTTAAAACAGATAATAAAGTTGATTTCCCTGCATTAGGAAAACCTACTAAACCAACGTCTGCAAGAACTTTAAGTTCTAAAATAACATCCATTTCTACACCTGGTAACCCTGGCTGTGCATATCGGGGAGTTTGATTTGTAGAACTTCTAAAGTGCCAGTTACCCAAACCACCTTTTCCTCCTCTTGACAAAATTTGCTTTTCACCATCTTCGGTAATTTCGAATAAAGTTTCTCCTGTTTCTTTATCTTTCACAACAGTTCCCAATGGCACTTCGATAAATTTATCATCACCATCTGCACCGGTACTACGATCTCCACCTCCGTCTCCACCGTGACCTGCTTTAATGTGACGAGCAAATTTTAAATGAAATAATGTCCAAAGACCTTTATTTCCAACTAAATATACGTGTCCGCCTCGACCACCATCACCTCCGTCCGGGCCACCTTTTTCAATAAATTTCTCTCTATGTAAATGTGTAGATCCTTTTCCTCCCTTTCCGGAAGAAACATATATCTTAACATAATCTACAAAATTTCCTTCTGTCATTTTTTTTAATTTCAGATTTTAGATTTTGGATTTTAGATTGCTCTAAATCGTATTACTAAATTCTATTGTTTTTAGTTCAGTCTCAGCCTCGCTTTCAGTGCAAACTGCGACTGAATACTGTGACTGAAAACTATTTTATTCTCTTTACTCTTTAAGTGCTTTCACCAACACTTTATCAATCTTTACGCCATCCATATCAATGACTTCCAGCACAAATTTTTGCCAGATTAATTTTTCGCCTTCTTTCGGGATATGAGAAAGCTCGGTCATAATCATTCCGCTTACTGTATTTACTTCGTAATCATTTGTCAATTCGTCTAACTCGAAATAGGTTAGGAAATCGTGTAATGAATAATGTCCGTCTACGAGCCAAGTACCATCTTCTCTTTCTACCAATTGAAATTCGTCTTTATAAAAATCAGATGCATCACCAACTAAAGCTTCCAAAATGTCATTTAAAGTAATAATTCCCTGAAAAACACCGTATTCATCAGAAACTAAAGCGTAATGAACTCCGGTTTTCTTAAAATTTTCTAACGCTTTGTAAGCTGTTGTCTGCTCCATTAAATAAGGAGGATCTGTCATTATTGCCCCTAGATCGAAATGATCACTTTCGATGTTGGCAAATATATTTTTTAGGGTTACGATCCCCACAATGTCATCGTAATTATCTCTGTAAACGGGATAAACGGTATGCAAATCCATAAGAACAAGTTCCTTTATTTTGGCTTTATCAGCATTAAAAGGCAACATATCTACCGATTTACGGTGTGTCATTAATGAATTTACTTTTCGGTCACCAATATGAAAAACACGTTCTACGATATCTTGTTCGATTTCCTGAACTTCTCCGCCTTCTGTTCCTTCTTTGATAATGGCTTTTATTTCTTCTTCGGTCACTTTTCCGTCAGCTGAAGGTTTAATTTGCAAAACGTTCAGTAAAAAATCTGTCGAAGTGGTAAGCAGCCAAATAAATGGTGCTGTAATAATCGAAATGATCTTCATTGGCATTGCTACCATTTTTGCAATCGATTCCGGATAATTTAACCCGATTCGTTTTGGCAGCAATTCTCCTAAAACTAATGAGAAAAATGTTAAGATTACAACTACAATACCAACTGCAACTGAATGTGCGTAGGGTTTTAAAACAGCAAATCCGCTAACAAATGTTTCTACATCTACTGTGATTTTATCACCACTATAAATACCTGTCAAAATGCCGATTAAGGTAATTCCGATTTGTACTGTAGATAAAAACTTGTTTGGCGAATTGGCTAAATCGAGCGCAATCCTGGCACTTTTATTTCCTTTTTTTGCGGCAGTTTCGAGTCTATTTTTTCTTGCTGAAATAAGTGCAATTTCAGACATAGAGAAAACTCCATTTAATAGTATTAGAAAAAATATTATTAGTATTTCCAATTTGAGGGTTATTCG
>Ga0302173_10000183_pt1 | contig 33574 bp, 24 predicted proteins | sample I_Fen_N3_1_FD_198785 | JGI IMG/M metagenome (GOLD analysis project Ga0302173, IMG submission 198785) | Peat permafrost microbial communities from Stordalen Mire near Abisko, Sweden - I_Fen_N3_1 | ecosystem: Environmental > Terrestrial > Soil > Wetlands > Permafrost | place: Sweden: Abisko... | reverse complement strand
TGCTCCAGCTATTAAAGCAACTCCGGCAGTTCAGGAAAATCAAGAGAATAAGGAAGTAGAGAAAAAGGGACCAAAAATTGTAAAGTTTAGTAAATCAGCTTACGAGAAAAAGGTCGCTCTGCAAAAAGAAAAAGAAGCTTCTAAAGAAGTAGTAACTGAAGAAGTAGCACAAGATATTATAGCTCCAGTTGCAACAGAAATAGAAACAGAAACAGAAAAAAAGGAAATCCTTGAAAAGGCAGAAGTTTCTGCTCCGGTAAAAAAGATAAATCCAAATCAAAATAAAACTCAAAACCCGAATCCAAATCAAAACCCAAATCAGAATCCAAATCAAAACGGGAATGGAAACGGAAATAACGGAAATCAAAATCCAAATCATAAAAATAAAAAAAATAATTTCAGAGATTCAGACTTTGAGTTTGACGGAATTATTGAAAGTGAAGGTGTTCTTGAAATGATGCCTGACGGATACGGATTCTTACGTTCATCAGATTATAATTATTTGGCATCTCCAGATGATATTTATTTATCAACTTCACAAATTAGATTGTTTGGTCTTAAAACCGGAGATACAGTAAAAGGAGTTGTTCGTCCTCCTAAAGAAGGCGAAAAGTTTTTCCCATTAGTTCGTGTACTAAAAATTAATGGTCACGATCCGCAAGTAGTTCGCGATAGAGTTTCTTTTGAACACTTGACACCAGTTTTTCCTTCAGAAAAATTCAAATTGGCCGAAAAAGGCAGTTCAGTTTCAACTCGTATTATTGATTTGTTTTCTCCAATAGGAAAAGGTCAGCGTGGTATGATTGTCGCACAGCCAAAAACAGGTAAAACAATGTTATTAAAAGACATTGCAAATGCAATTGCAGCGAATCACCCTGAGGTTTATCTTATTGTTCTTTTGATTGATGAGCGTCCTGAGGAGGTAACAGATATGCAACGTAGTGTGCGTGGAGAAGTTATTGCTTCTACATTTGACAGAGAGCCACAAGAACACGTAAAAATTGCTAATATCGTTCTTGAAAAAGCAAAACGTTTGGTAGAATGCGGGCATGATGTAGTAATCTTATTAGATTCTATTACACGTTTAGCAAGAGCTTACAATACAGTTCAGCCTGCGTCCGGAAAAGTTTTAAGTGGTGGTGTTGATGCGAATGCATTACAAAAACCAAAACGTTTCTTTGGAGCGGCAAGAAATGTAGAAAATGGTGGTTCGTTAAGTATCATCGCAACTGCATTGACAGAAACCGGTTCTAAAATGGATGAGGTTATCTTCGAAGAATTTAAAGGAACTGGTAATATGGAATTACAGTTGGATCGTAAGATTGCAAACAAACGTATTTTCCCAGCTATCGATCTTACTTCGTCAAGTACACGTCGTGATGACTTATTATTAGATGAGAAAACACTGCAAAGAATGTGGATTATGCGCAAATATCTATCAGATATGAACCCAGTAGAATCTATGGATTTTGTAAACGAACGTTTCAAGAAAACAAGAAATAACGAAGAGTTTTTAATTTCTATGAATGACTAAGGAAAGGTAAAAAGGTTCAGAGTTGCAAAAGCAGTAAGGTTTTTTTACTTTGAGAGTATATACTAGTATAAATAAAAAAAAGGATGAGTTTTGATAAACTCATCCTTTTTTTTGCTTTTTTATTTTAGTGACTTAATTATCAGGTTTTAAGTTTTTATTGTAGTTCTAAAAAAAAATCTGTGAACCTTTGCAACTTTGAACCTCTGTCCCTAAAAAATTAAAACTTATTTTTTATCAACTACAGGTCTATTCTCTCTATTTGCTAAATCCCATGCAATAACAAAAGCTAATTTTGTTCTTTTAGTTAAAGCATCGTATTCGATTTTTTCAGGTTCGTCGCCTTTTTGGTGGTAATCTTCGTGAACACCGTTGAATAAGAAAACAGCAGGAATACCATGTTTTGCAAAGTTATAATGATCAGAACGCTCATAAAAATGATTTGGATCTTTGGGATCGTTAAACTTGAAATCTAAATCTAATTTGGTGTATTTCTCATTTTGAGCCACCACAATATTATGTAAATCTGTAGATAATCTGTCTGCACCAATTACATATACATAATTGTTTGTATTAGCATGCTCTACATCGCGACGACCAATCATATCAATATTAATATCTGTAATGGTGTTCGCAATTGGAAACAAAGGATTCTCAGAGTAATAACGTGATCCGTGCAAACCATGTTCTTCACCGGTTACGTGCAGGAAAAGAATAGAACGTTTAGGTCCGTGTCCATCTTTTTTAGCTTTTGCAAAAGCTTTCGCCATCTCGATTACTGCTACAGTCCCGGAACCATCATCATCGGCACCGTTGTAAACTTCACCATTTTTTATACCAACGTGATCGTAATGTGCAGAGATTACTAAAACTTCATCAGGTTTTTCGGAACCTTCAATATAAGCCCAGATATTCTCAGAATCAGGTAAATTCTCATTACGTCTGGCATTTAAAAAAGAAGCAGGAATATGTTGGTAATAATCTGTCGCTCCTTTTGGGAAAGAGATTCCACTTTTTTTGTATTGCTCGATCATATAAAGACCTGCTTTCTTTTGTCCTTTAGAGCCAGTTTCACGACCTTCCATTTCATCAGAAGCAACAACGTATAACATTGTTTTTAGATCTTTTTCGGTAATGGCTTGTATGTATTTACTTGGATCTGAATTGTCTTTTGACGTAACTGACTGCGTATTTTTACAAGAAAATGCAGAACCAATTAATAATAAGAGTATGATTTTTTTCATATTTATTAGTGTAAATTAATGAATGTGTATAACATATAGAATGTTAGTAAAAATAGCGTAAAAAAGAAGTTGATAAAGAATAATATCATACTTTTTATAAAAGATACAATTCTTGACTCGCCATAAAATCTATGATGAGCAGGAAAAAAATAATAAAATGCCCATAGTACTCCAACAAAGGTGATTATGTTAACTATAGCATTAATAAAGGTGCTGTTTATTAATTGTGCTATTCTTTCCAGAGAAAATAGAATCAAAAATACGAGTAATAAAAACGAAAAATAATGTAGCGTAAATATACCGTGGTCAAAATAATACCAGCGCTTTTTACTATGAAAAATCCACAAAAAGAAAGCAAAAAAAGGCATGATAACAAACAGAACCTTAGGTAAATTATGGACAAAAGATTCTATGAATTTTTCGATAATTTGTTTTTTAGTATTAGTCTCCGTTACGTGGACTGCTTTCTCTTGAAGCCAGTATTGAAATTGATTAAGTTTTTCTTCTTCTTTTCCATATTTTTGAATGGAATCGATTTCTTTCATTGTTTTAAAGTGAAAATAGGATTTATCTAGTGTCTTCGACTTAAAATAGGACTTTTCCTTCCAGCTTTTTTTATCTTTTTTATCTACTTTTTCGAAATTTGATGTAATTTCTTTTTCACCTTTTGTCAGATCCTCACTTATATGACTTGGAAATAATGCAATTAAAAGAAAGGTTACAAAACTTATAAAAATGTAAAGTCTAACTGGTGCCAAATAAGATAAACGTTTTCCTGAAAGATATTCCTTAGTTAAAGTCGAAGGTTTAAAAAGAAGGTTTTTTATGGTTTTCCAAAATGCATTTTCATAATGCGTCAAATCTTCAAAGAAGTGTATGAATAAATGATGGAATGTTTTTCTGCTGTCTGTATTTTCTTGACCACAATTTGGACAATATTTTTGTTCTACAACGTGCCTGCAATTCAAACAGGTTTTGTCTTTTCTAATCGGACTGTGTGACATTAGTTATTTAAGTTGGTTTAATTTTGGTTGTTTTTTTGACTACTTATGATTTAAAGTTTTTTTTGCCACAGATTAAAGGGATTAAATCGATTTCACTATTAGTGCGAATCTGTTTAAATCCGTTTCATCCTTGTGCCATCCGTATCAATATATATTACTTTTTCAAGACTTCATTTAAGAAAAGTTGTAAATGCTCAAATGATCTTTTTGCAGCAACTGGATTATAGGCTGCTCCTTTAGAGTTATCACTTCCAGCTTCAGGATTTGTAAACGAGTGAACAGCATTTGCATAATAAATCATTTGCCAGTCGGCTTTAGAATCTCTCATTTCTTGTTGGAAAGCTGTAATTTCTTCTTTAGACTCAAACGGATCATCGGCACCATGACAAACCAAAACTTTTGCAGTAGTTGGTTCAACAGGACGAGTTGCATCTTTGCCTAATCCGCCATGAAATGAAACAACACCTTTAAGATTCAAGTGTCCGCGAGCCGATTCAAGAACTCCAGTTCCTCCAAAACAATAGCCAATAGCAACAATATTATCAGGATTTGCGCCAGATTTTATTAATTCCTGCAAAGCTGCATTGATGCGTTTTTGATAAATTTCGTAGTTCTTTTTGTAGTATCCAGCTTGTTTTCCAGCTTCGGTAGTATTTTTCGGGTAATTTCCTTCGCCATAAATATCAGCGATAAAAACATTGTAGCCTAATTTTGATAAATTCTCAGCAATATCTTTTGATGCTTTATCAATTCCTAACCAAGCCGGCAAAAGTAAAATTCCAGGATTTTGACTGCTTTTTTTGGTTGCTTTTGCAAATAATCCATTTAATGCCTGCGAACCATCAGTATATTTTACAGGTTTTAATTGTGCATTAATGGTGTTAGAAAACAAGATGGTAGCAAATAAGAGAATAGCTGAATTTTTCATAGTTTCACAATTTTTAACAAATATCAGAAATAAAATGTTACAAAAAAACCTCGAATTGTATTTATTCGAGGTTTCTTTTTGCTGTTTTTATGATTATTCTATAAAATGATATTTCGTTTAAAGGCGCAGCCTAATTCAATAATAGAATCAGTTTTGGCAATACCCGGAATACCATCTATTTTTTCGTAAAGAATTCTTCGCATATGCTCATGATTCTTCGCAATGATTTTGATATAAAGTGTAAACGAACCCGTTACATAATAACATTCTGTAATTTCAGGAATATCTTTTAAAGCCTCAATAATTCTATCAGAATCAGAATCTTTATTTAGGGTAATGCCAGTAAAAGAAGCCCAGTCGTAACCAATCTTTTTTTCTTGAATAATGGGTTTTATACCACCAATAACACCTTGCTCAATCATTCTGTTAATACGTTGATGCACCATAGTGTTTGATATTTTTAAATTAGCAGCAATTGCAGAAAAAGCCATTCTGCCATCTTTTTCTAATTCTTTAATGATGCTAATATCAAATTCGTCTAATATATCCATTGTTTGAGATTGGGTTAATTATTTTCGGATTTATAAAAGTAATTATTTTTTTTAATTAATAAGGAATAAAATGATGCTCTTGATGATTAAATTGACTTTTTTTAAGTTTTAAAATTTATATTTTGACTTTTAAAACAAAAAATAAAGTCAAAACAAGTGTTTTGTAGCCTGATAAATAATAATTTTTAATACTTTTGTACTTTGAAAAGAATTAAAAGAAATAAATCATGATTCATACTGAAAATAACCTTTCGTCAAAATCTGAAGTTTTGATTGAAAAAGAGAATAAATACGGAGCTCACAATTATCATCCGCTTCCGGTTGTATTAGAAAGAGGAGAAGGAGTATATGTTTGGGACGTAGACGGAAAAAAATATTATGATTTTTTATCTGCATATTCTGCCGTAAATCAAGGACATTGCCATCCTAAAATTGTAAAGGCAATGGTAGATCAGGCGCAAAAACTTACTTTGACTTCGCGTGCTTTTTATAACGATAAATTAGGAAATTACGAAGAGTTTGTAACCAAGTTCTTTGGATTTGATAAAGTTCTGCCAATGAATACGGGCGCTGAAGCTGTAGAAACAGCTCTTAAAGTTTGCCGTAAATGGGCTTATGAAGTAAAAGGTATTCCAGAGAATCAAGCACAAATTATTGTTTGCGAGAATAATTTTCACGGAAGAACGACAACTATTATTTCATTTTCTAACGATGAAACAGCCCGCAAAAATTTTGGTCCGTTTACAGATGGATTTATAAAAATAGAATACGATAATCTTGAAGCACTTGAAAAAGCTTTAGAATCATCAAAAAATATAGCTGGATTTTTGGTTGAACCAATTCAGGGCGAAGCTGGAGTTTATGTGCCTTCTGAAGGATATTTGGCAAAAGCAAAAGCGTTGTGCGAGAAACACAATGTTTTGTTTATTGCAGATGAGGTTCAGACTGGGATTGCGCGTACAGGAAAATTATTAGCAGTACATCACGAAAATGTGCAGCCTGATATTTTAATTTTAGGTAAAGCAATTTCGGGCGGAGTTTATCCGGTTTCGGCAGTTTTGTGTAATGACGAAATTATGAATGTCATTAAACCAGGTCAACACGGATCTACTTTTGGCGGAAACCCTGTTGCTGCTGCTGTTGCAATTGCTGCTCTTGAAGTAATTAAAGAAGAGAATCTTGCTGAAAATGCAGAACGTTTAGGAATCATTTTAAGAAAAGGTTTAAATGAAATTGCAGAGCGTAACAACTTAATCACCTTGGTACGTGGTAAAGGATTGTTAAATGCTATTGTTATTAATTGCGGTGAAGACTCAGATTTGGCTTGGGAAATTTGCCTAAGATTTAGAGACAACGGATTATTAGCAAAACCAACTCACGGAAATAAAATCAGGTTAGCGCCACCATTGGTTATGACTGAAGCTCAAATTCAGGAATGTCTTGAAATTATTGAGAAGTCATTGAATGATTTTAGGGATTAACAATTTATAACTAGCTTTGATAATATTGAAAAGATAAAAATAAGTGGAGTATAAATGAATTCTTTAGTAATGAATAAACCTATTTTACTTTTAATATTTTCGATTCTGGTGTTTGGCTGTAAATCCGAATCAAACATGACTGGGAAGTATCAAACTGATTCAGTAAATGGAAATGAATTTACATTTGATATGTATCGACATACTTATTCAGAAAAAATGAGTAGTGGGTCTGTTATAAAAGGAAGATTTAAGATATTTATATTAAGCTCAAAAAAAAAACTAATCATTTGTAATGACATGATTATGAAAAGAACGAGTGGTGATATTAAAGAGTCAAGTAATGTTGGTGACTCGACTGTTGTAGGTGTTTGGGACGGATATAAAAATCTCGGATCTACAGTTTTCGAAGTAACTTCAAAAAATGAGACTTTGTTATTTCGAAAAACTTATGTGAATCAATTACAAAAAACGGAAAGTGAAGGAGTTTTAATTAAAAAATAGCATTATTATTTTAATTATCTTTATGATATAAAAAGGCGACTGTAATAAAACAATCGCCTTCTGGTTATAATTACTTAAAATATCAAAAAAAGTAACTATTTCTTTGAGCCAATGCATGATGTGCATTGGCTCATTTTATTTTAAAACCTAACTTTTTTAAGTTCCCACAAGGTTTTGATAAAAGTATCAACGTCTTGTGTAGTATTATAAAACGCTAATGATGGACGAACAGTAGTTTCGACTCCCATTCTTCTCAAAATAGGTTGCGCACAATGATGACCCGTTCTTACTGCAACACCTTCTTTATTCAAAGCCTGACCAACCTGATCGTTAGAATATCCTTGCAGATTAAAAGAAAGCACACTTGCTTTATTAGTAGCAGTTCCTATCAATCGAACGCCCGGAATTTCTTTTAGCAATTTTGTAGCATATTCCAGTAATTGGTGTTCATATTGACCAATATTTTCGATTCCTAGTTTGGTTACATAATCTATTGCAGCTCCAAGACCAATGGCATCGGCTATATTTCCCGTTCCGGCTTCGAAACGATTGGGTGCTTTGTGGTATTTTATTTCCTCAAAAGTAACATCCTGAATCATGTTTCCACCAGATTGATAAGGTTGCATTTCGTTTAGCAAATCTTCTTTTCCGTACAAAGCTCCAATTCCCGTTGGTCCAAAAAGTTTATGTCCTGAAAATACCAGAAAATCCGGATTTAGATTCTGAACATCAACTTTCATGTGCGAAACAGATTGTGCACCATCTATTAAAACTTTTGCTCCGGCAGCATGTGCCATCTCGACAATTTGTTTTGCAGGAGTTACCGTTCCAAGAGCGTTTGAAACTTGTGTGAAGGCAACCAAACGAGTTTTAGAATTCAGCAATTTAGCATATTCATCCAGCAAAATTTGACCGTCATCATCAACTGGAATTACACGTAGTTTTAATCCTTTTTTATCTGCCAAACGTTTCCACGGGACAATATTAGCGTGATGTTCAAGATTACTTACGATAATTTCGTCGCCAGAATTTAGGTTTTGATCTCCCCAAGTGCAAGCCACCAAATTAATTCCTTCTGTGGCACCACGAACAAAAACAATTTCGTTTACAGATGAAGCATTCAAGAATGTTTTTACTTTCTCGCGAGCGGCTTCATAAGCATCAGAGGCACGCGCTGCAAGTTCATGCGCTGCACGATGAATATTCGAATTTTCATGTTCGTAGAAATAAGCAATACGATCAATAACCGATTGTGGTTTTTGAGTTGTTGCTGCATTATCAAACCAAACTAAAGGTTTACCATTTACGGTTTCTCTTAATATCGGAAAATCTTTTTTAATGAGATTTGCATCAAAAGGAGCACTTGTAAGGTGGTTAAATCCTTGTGGTTCAAAAGTCTTTCCTACTGCTAAATTGGCATTTTTCTGATCAAATGCAAAAGGATTTTGGTCTAAAAAATAGTAAGAGTTTGCTTCATTTCCGTTTAACGGAAAATCGACACGTTTTGTAAAATGCGTATCAACAAACGAAAGCGCCAGTTTTAATTCAGTTTCAAACGAAGAATTTTCAGATTGAAAAGGCAAATACTCATTATTTAAAAGCAATTGCGAGAAAAATGATTCTTCATTCAATTGCGGTGAACCTCCATTTTTTAGATTAATATCCTGAAATCCTGTATGCGGATCATTTAGATTTAAGTTGTTGTCTTCCTGAACTCCAGATGTTGTTACTCCGCTTTGAGGATTAAATCCTGCACCCGCATTTGGGTACAAAGCTGAAGCTCCCGAACCGTAATTAGCCACAGACGGTGATGCTCCAAAACCACTAAATGCTGGTGAAGCAATGGGCGGACTTGCAACATTTTGCGATGAAATTGGATTTTCGGCACCGCTGTTTAAATTACCGGATTGCAAAAACGTTTCGGCAATCTTTGTGGCACGCGGATGTTCAGTTCGATCAGGACTTAACGAAATTTCCTTAGGAAACTCATTAGGTAAAGTCTTGAACAATTCGTTGGCCAAAAGCTGCAAATCGTCAATGTTGGGTAAACCGTTGTTGTTAGTATTTGTACTCATGATACTTACCTATTTCTACATCTTCAAGAACAGCTATAGCATCATCTACTAATATGGCCAATGAGCAATAAAGAGATACTAAGTAAGACGCAATTGCTTTTTCATTTATTCCCATAAAACGCACAGATAAACCTGGAGATTGTTCTCCTTGTAATCCCGGTTGAATAAGTCCAATTACACCTTGACGGCTTTCGCCTGTACGCAATAAAATGATTTTAGATTTACCGTTTACAATTGGTAATTTATCTGATGGAATAAGCGGAATTCCTCTCCATGTTAAAAACTGAGATCCAAACAAAGATGTAGTAGGAGGTGGTACACCACGACGCGTACATTCGCGACCAAATGCTGCAATAGCCAAAGGATGCAATAAGAAAAATCCCGGTTCTTTCCATACTTTTGTTAATAATTCGTCTAAATCGTCTGGAGTCGGTGCACCCGTTCTGGTTTTAATAATTTGCGATTTTGCAACATTGCTTAATAAACCGTAATCTTTATTATTGATTAACTCACTTTCCTGACGTTCTTTAATGGTTTCAATTGCTAAGCGAAGTTGCTCCGAAATTTGATTGTACGGTTTGCTGTACAAGTCAGAAACGCGCGTATGAACTTCGACAATAGTTTGAACCGCTGCCAAATTATACTCTCTTGGATTATCGATGTAGTCTACAAAAGTATTTGGAAGAACTCTTTCGTCTCTTGCAGAACAATCTACTTCAATATGACTTCCGTCTTTTACTTTATTTAAACGAAATACACCCGATTCAACCGGAGTCCAATGCAAAAGATGCGTTAACCAACGTGGTGAAATTGTTCCGATTTGTGGGACTGTACGTGTTGCAATCGCCAGTTGTCTTGCTGCAACATCTCCTAATGCCGTTTGTTGTTGTTTAGAATCCGCCATGATTTAATGGTTTTTAAGGTTATTATTTTTGGTTATAATATTTTATAAGTTTCTTTTAAAAAGAAAATCTTGTTCTATAGTAAATTTATGATTTTAATAAAAGCGACCGAAATAATTATACTTTATTTTACTGTGAAATTATTTGTAAAATGCTGTATTTTAGATTTTTGAAAATATTTATATTGTTTTTAAATCAAAAAATGCATTTTTCTTATTTTTAGATTTGTTAGAATCATAATTCATCATTTTGTGGTTTCGAAAATTTCTCTCTAATGTAATAAACCGGTATTCCAATACCTGCTATAATTAAGCCCGGCCATGTATAAGTAGGCTTGTAAATGATTAATAAAATACAAAACGCCGATCCTAGAATGATATAAATAGCAGGTAAAAACGGATAACCAAAGGCTTTGTAAGGTCTGTCGTGCTTTGGTCGATTAATTCGCAACACAAAGATTCCGGCAATAGTAATGACGTAAAACAAAACTACTACAAACGAAATCATATCTAATAAATTTCCGTAACGGCCACTTAAACTCAAAACAACTGCCATAAAAAACTGAATCCATAATGCATTTGCGGGAACTGAATGTTTGTTTAAAATGGCTGTTTTCTTGAAAAATAAGCCATCTTTTGCCATACTTTGATACACTCTCGCACCAGATAAAATCATTCCGTTGGCACAACCAAAAGAAGCAATCAAAATCATTAAGGCAATAATCGAAGTTCCGCTTGAACCAAAAATAGCCTGAGCAGCTGCAATACCAACTCGGTCTTTTTCTGGAGTTCCAATAGCATCAATTGGGAGAACTGCTGTAAACATGATGTTTAGAGAAACATATATAATCGTTACAACGGCTGTTCCAAGAAGCAAACTTAGACCAATATTTCGTCTTGGATTTTTTATTTCGTCAGATACAAAAGTTACATTATTCCAGGCATCATAACTAATTACAGTTCCTACTAAGGCCGATGCGATTGCACCCCAAAAAGCTGGTGTATTGGTGTATTGTAAAAACGATCCATCGGGATTTAGTTTTTGTAAATGAAAAGGATTTGTCCAGTTTGCCTGCCAGACTTCGGGTTTAAAAAAAATAAACCCGAAAACAATAAGAATTAGTAAGCTGATTAATTTGGTTCCGGTGAAAAACTTCTGGATGACTTTTCCAAGTTTTACGCCTTTGGTATTGATGTAGGTTAAGATAAAAAGCAAGACAATAGAAGAGAGCTGTGCAGGCGAAACGGTAAAGGAATCACCAATCCTGAACGCGACCAGATCTTCGCTGAAAAGCGGGAAAAAGTAAGCCAAGAATTTAAAAAACGAAACGCAAACTGCAGCAATAGTTCCGGTTTGAATTACTGTAAACAAACTCCAACCATAAACGAATGCCACCAGAGGATTATATGCTTCTTTTAAATAAACATATTGACCGCCTGATTTTGGAAACATTCCGCTTAATTCTCCATAACTAACAGCCGCAGTTAAAGTCATGAATCCACCAATTAACCAAACTAAAATTAGCCAACCCGCTGACCCGACATTTCGTGTAACATCTGCACTTACAATAAAAATTCCAGAACCAATCATTCCACTGGCGACCAATAAGGCAGCATCGGCAAGACCGAGTTCTCTTTTATATTCTTGTTTTTTTTCTATTTGTGACATTCTTGTTTTTTGTTTTTATAACTAAACCAACTCTGCATTGGTTAATGGTGTTGTAGGTGTTTCTTGCGGAATTCTTCCTTGTAAATGAGGCAAAGAAGCGTTTGGTAAACGCGGTAAAACGAGTTTGGCAAAATAGTTGGCTTCTTCAATTAATGGAAATCCCGAGAAAATAAAAGATCTAAAACCCATATCCATATAGCGGTTTAGTTTTTCTATAATTTGATCTGCACTTCCAACCAAGCCACTTCCGCAACCTGAGAAAACTTTACCAATATCTGTCCAGAGAATATCTTCTACATAACCATCTTCATCAGAAGTTTCTCTTAATTCGTCTTGTTTTAAAACGCCTAACGAACGTGAGTCTTCGCCACGACTTCTGATTTCTAAACCTCGTTTTTCGTCAAATTTTGAAATTAGTTTTTTGGCGTAAGCTCTTGCTTCTTCCTGAGTTTCGCGAACAATAACATGAATTCTTAAACCAAAATCTATAGTCCTTCCTTCGGCGGCGGCACGTTCGCTCATTTCTTTAAGCGTTGCATACATTGATTCTTCAGATTCCGGCCAAGTCAAAAACACGTCGCAATGTTTCGCGCAAACAGCTCTGGAACCAGGGGAAGTTCCTCCAAAATATAATAATGGACCGCCGTTTTGCTGATATGATTTAACCGGATCTGAAGGCAGATCAAACTGATAAATTTCTCCTTTATGTGATATTCTGTCTTGTGTCCAGCCTTGTTGTAAAATCTGAATTACCTCAGAACATCTTTGATATCTTACATTTGGATCTTCGCGCGTTCCCGGTAAATCCGAGTTGATAATATTCAATATTAAACGTCCTTTCAGCATATGATCTAATGACGAAATGGCGCGCGCCAACATGGGCGGATGCACTTCTCCCGTACGAATTGCCAGTAGAAATGTGATCTTATTTGTTTCGGGTGCAACACTTGCGGCAAAAGCCAATCCGTCTTGTCCCACAGTATAAGCCGAAGGATAAAGTATATTGCTAAAACCCAATTTTTCTGCTTCAAGCGTAATCTCACGACAATGTTCGTAACTGCTTCGTCGATCATTATCTAAAACGCCTAAATATGCTGTATCTCCACCAATAATATCATTAAACCAAGAAATTTCGGCTACTCTTTCCGGGGTTCTAATGGCTACAGTTTCAATTTTACCTTCAATCATTTTTATTTCTTCTTTTTTAAATCCTTTTTTATTTTTGCATTCTTTTTATCTTGCGCACCTCTGATATCAGCTTCACTGAACCAGGAAATTTCAGAGGATTTTTGGGAGATTTTCATTGATATAACTGGCGAGGGATTAATGTTTATCTGAGTCATTTTTTTAGTTTTAAAGGGTTATTTTTTAAAAACTGTTTTTCCTTCTTTGATGGTTTCCAAAACGGTAATATCTTTTATTTTAGAAGGTTCGATTTTGGTTAAATCATCAGAGAGTACTACTAAGTCTGCCAATTTTCCGGTTTCGATAGAGCCTTTACTATTTTCTTCAAAATACTCGTAAGCACCATTTATAGTAATGGCACGAAGACCTTCAATAGGCGTTAACCTTTCGTCTGGACCAATAACTTGTCCTGTGCGTGATTTTCTTTCGACAGAAGTCCACAATAAAAACAATTGATTTAATGGTGTAACCGGATAATCTGTATGGTTTGTGGCCACAACACCTTTTTTAATAGCTGTTTTTAAAGGACTTAAGAAGTTAGCTCTTTCCGGACCTAGATTTCGAAGGTGTACATCGCCCCAAAAGAAAGCATGATTGCTAAAGAAAGCGGCAATAATGCCCAGTTTTTTATAATCGTCTAATTGATCTGGTCGTACAAACTGAGAGTGAATAGTTACCGGTCTGCGATCGTTACTGTTTGTATTTAAAGTTTTATTGGCGTTTTCTATCGCTTTTAAATACATATCGATTGTTGCATCACCGTTACAGTGCACAAACGGACGAACATTATTTTTGAATGCTTTAATAACCAAATCATTAAACTGATCTTGTGTAATATTTGGGAAACCTGTACATACATCATGATTACAACCCGGAACTTCTACCAAATACGATTTGCTAAAAAAAGCAGTTTTACCTTGCGGAGAACCATCAGCAATCATTTTTGTTCCAGCCAGTTTTAAGTGGTTTTTTAGTACACCAAATTTATATTCTGGGTTCTCCAGAACTTTATCTAAAGTTGGATAACCGGGCAAAGCTTCAATATCAATAAACAACTCGTTTCTCTCTGCCGCTTTGTGCAATAATTGAACAGATTCAAAACTAGAATATCCATCCTGAGCTGTTGTGATACCATTGCTCGCATAAAACAATTGTTGCTCTTTTAAACTTTTTATTTGCTCATCTAAAGTAGGAGCGGGTTTTGCAGGTCTTTTAAGTAATCTGGCAGCATTTTCCTGTAATAATCCTGTAGGTTCGTTAGTTCCTTTTTTTCTTTCGATCGCTCCACCGGCAGGGTTTGGCGTAGTGGCATCAATACCTGAAAGTTTCAACGCGTACGAATTGGAAACTGACATATGCCCGTTGATATTGGTAATCGTTACGGGATTGTTTGGAAAAGCAGCGTCAAGATCTTCTTTATTCGGGTGTCTTTTTTCTTCCAATTGATCTTGGTCATATCCGTAAGCATCGATCCATTCGCCCGGAGCGATTTTCTTTTCTTTCTGAAAATCCTGAATACGACTTACCAAATCGGCAATGTTTTTAACAGTACCCATTGGCGGAGAACCAACATTTACAGTCGTCGATCTCGATAAACCCATAAAATGGCTATGACCATCAATAAAACCAGGAACAACAGTTTTACCTTTTAAGTCAACTACAACTGTGTTTTTATCTTTTAGTTTTTCGATTGTGCTATTCGTTCCAACTGCAAGAATTTTACCGTTACTTACCGCAACAGCTTGTGCCGTACTATTTTTTGCATCGACCGTGATAATATTACCGTTTATGAAAATCTTTTCGGCCGTATTTTTTTGCTGTGCTGTGATAATCGTCGTAGCGAAGATTAAAGCCAGATATTTAAAATTATTTTTCATTTCGTTATCTCTTTTTTTGTTTTTGATATTTTTTAAAAGTCTAATTCTATTTTGGAGCCAGTTTGTTATAAGCCAATTCATTACTTGGAATTGCCCAAACATAATTACTCGCTGTTGGCAATACTTCGGGAGCTACACCTGCGTTTCCTGTTTTGCCCGGAAGAGTTTGTACACGTCTCAATAAATCTGGAGTACGGAATCCTTCGCCTACTAATTCGATTCTTCTTTCGTTTAAAATTGTAGCAATCAATTCTGCTTTTGTTGTTACTCCAGTTGTGAATATGTAAGTAGCATCAGAACGATTTCGAACAGCTGATAATAATGTTCTCGCCAAAGGCAAATTGTCGTTTTGAGCAGCGGCTTCGGCATAATTCAAGATTACTTCGGCATAGCGAATTACAGGAACGTAGTCTGTAAAAGGCGCACCATTTTTCTTGAATTTGTTCAATAATTTTTGTCCTGTTGAATTGGTAATTACCAAAGCTTTTCGAGCATCTGTTGAGGTTGGTGAAGCAAAAACATTATCGGCAATAATTCCAGCTGAGTTAAAATAAAGAACCGGAGTTAAATAATTTCCGCCCAATGCACTTTGCAATCCCGGAGCTTCGGCAGCAGTTGTAAATGGAATTGAAAAAACAGCTTCATTACCAACATATGAACCTCCAAATACAGTTGCAACATTTGGCTCTAAACGATGCGTTAAACTTCCGGAAACGTATTGAAAAGGTGCTGCCGAAGGAACAAGTTTAGCAGCTTCGGAAACTACTTTGGCATAATCGGCTTTGCTCAAATAAACTCTTGTTTTTAAAGCAATTGCTGTAGCTTTATGTGCTCTCGAAGCATTAAGAATTCCTGTTGAATAACTCTCTGGTAAATCAGTTTCGGCTTCGTCTAAGTCTTTTAATATTTGAGTATAAATATCGGCAACACTGCTAAAAGCCAAGTCATTAAGTCCACCAGAAGAGTTTCCTTTTAATCTTAGCGGAAGCGCCAATGCAGCACTATTTTGTGCATAAGGTTTTGCGTAGGTTTGAACCAGACTCAAATACGAAATGGCTCTTATAAACTTAGCTTCGGCAATATAATTTTTACGTAAATCCTCCGTAACCACTGTAGAAGTAGCTAAATTATCGATTAAAATATTCGAAAAGTTTATAGCGGTATAGGCAACGCTCCAAACCGAGTTTACAAAATCTCCTGATGATGTGATCGATTGGTTCCAAACATTGGCTCCTGTCGAATTATTACCATCATTCTGGCTAAATTCATTTCCTCTTTGTTCGTTAAAAATAATGAAACGACCACCGTAAAGTGCTGGATTACTAAACTGACCGTAAAGTCCGTTTACCTGAGCCAAAATTTTGGCTGGTGTACTAAAAGCTGTTTCTGTAGAAATACTTGTTTCAGGAACAGTATCCAGAGCATTATCACTACATCCTGCCAATAATAAAGCTATAAATGGCGTAATAATAAAGGCTTTTTGGATACTCTTTTTATAATTTTTAGATTTGAAAATCATGATGTTTTTATTTTATGGTTTAACTAAAATTGATGTCTAGAAACCTACATTAAGTCCTAAAGTGAATACAGAAGAATTTGCCGGAACGTTTTGATCTTTTCCGGAATTGATTGAGTTTCCGTTAATAGAAATCTCAGGATCTGAACCACGATATTTTGTCCAAGTCAATAAATTTGAACCTTGTGCATATACTTTTGCCGATGAAATGTATTTGCTAACCAATTCGTTCTTAACCGGAATTCTATAACTTAAAATGATGTTTTTTACTTTTAAGTAAGATCCATCTTCAACATAAGCAGAGTTGCTTGACGAGAAACCACCAGAAAAACTATCTCCGTAAACTAATTTTGGAATATCTGTAACTTGTCCTGGAGTTGTCCAACGATCTTTTATGAAAGTTCCGTTGTTAAAAAATCTTTGATCAGATAAAGTAGATCTCGTACCGTTGTACAATTTATTTCCTCCGGAAAAAGTTAAACCAATCGTTAAATCGAAATTTTTATAGGATAAATTATTGTTTAAACCACCGTAATAAGTGGGTAGAGAAGGCCCTTGAATACGTCCGTCACGATAGTTGTCGATTGCCGGAGCAGTATTTCCGTTTAAATAAGTAAAAGCCTTAGTAAGTGCATTGTATTGAACCTCTTCATTATTAGCGTTTACATAAACACGATTTCCGTTTTCCGGATTAACACCCGTTGTTGGCACCGCAAAAATAGATCCTACAGAATAACCTTCTCTGGTAATATTTTGGATACCGAAAGTGCTTAAAGCAGTTGGGTAAATATCTCCGTAACCACCTAAAGAAGTTACTTTGTTTTTAATAGTAGACAAATTTAAACTTGCATTCCACTGAAAATCATTGTTGTCTATAATATTTGCACTAACCGTAAGTTCAAAACCTTTGTTGTATAATGAACCAACATTGGCAGCAATAGAGTTATTTGGAATTCCTTGCGATAAAGATTGCGGAGCATTTAAAATCAAGTCATTAATGTCATTTTTGTAATAATCGGCTTCGACAGTAATTCTATTGTCAAACAATCCTAAATTAAGACCAATATCAAACTTTTTACTCGTTTCCCATTTTAAATTTGAGTTTCCTGATTGGGCAAAATTCAATGTTGGAACTCCGGCATAAGTTCCTGCCGTGTATTGCGATAAAGCGGCATAATCGTTTAATTCACTGTTACCAACAATTCCGTAACTCGCGCGAACTTTTAAAGCATTTAAAACACTTTTTACAGAAGAGTTTTTAAAGAAATCTTCTTCAGAAACATTCCATCCAATTGAGGCCCCACCAAAATTTCCCCATTTATTTCCAGAAGCCAATGCCGATAATCCGTCTCTTCTGAAGTTAAGATTCAACAAATATTTTTTGTCATAATCGTAAGCAATACTACTAAAATAAGAAAGCAAAACATTTTCTGTCTGGACAGAAGGACCCGGAGCAATAGTTGTAAATCCGCCTTGGTAACTTGTAAAAAAAGGATCTGTTAACCCCGTTTTTATAGCGCCCCAACCGTCAATTTCGCGAACATTTTTTTCCTGTCCCAAAAGCACTTTCAAACTGTGTTTTTGATCAAAAACAGTTGAGTAGGTTAGCGTATTTGTCCAGTTAGATCTCGAGTATTTAGTATTCGAGTTTGTAGCACTTCCTTTAGTAGAGAAACCATCTCCACTATACGGATTTCTAAATTCTTTATTTTCTACAACAAAATTATTAATACCATAAACGGTTTTAAATTTTAAGTTTTTGATGATTTCCAGCTCAGCATAAACACTTCCGATAAAAGTATTGTTCTCAGAAGTATTTTTATCTAAATCTAAAATCGTTTGCAAGTTGTACGCATTAAAAACACCCAATGCAGGACTATTTGCACTGTACCCAATATTTCCGTTACTCGGATTAATATTATAAGAACCATCAGGGTTATAAACAGAAACGTTTGAAGGCAAAATATAAGTAAGTCTACCTAAAGGCTGCAAACCAATATATTGAGTATTAACGCTATTTCCTGCCGAAGATGCAACCGAATTTGGTGTAGAAGATCCTGAATTTGGTCCTGAATTTAAAGAGTTATTGTAAGAGAAATTCGTTCCTAAAGTAAGCGAATTGTTTAATTTATGTTCGAAGTTTAAGCGGATACCTTTTCGAATAAACTCGTTTGTTTTTAAAATTCCGTTTTGATCAGAATAGCTAGTCGAAACAAAATAACTAGTAGCATTTGTTGCACCGGAAAAGCTTAAGTTATGATTTTGCGAAACACCTGTATGATAAGCGACGTCGTACCAATTAGTTCCAATTGTAGATCCGTCTGCATTTTGACCTAAAGCAAAACCAGGCGATAATCCTGCATTTGTTCTGGCCTCATTTTTAATCGTAACATAATCCTGTGCGTTTAAAAGTTTTGGCAAATTCGTAGCTTTATTCCAACTTACCCAAACATCATAATTTACGTTTACTTTTCCTTTTTTTCCTTTTTTGGTTGTAATTACGATAACACCATTTGCTGCTCGAGAACCATAAACTGCTGCTGCCGAAGCATCTTTTAAAACATCTACAGACTCAATATCATTTGGGTTAATATCAGAAAGCGGATTATTACCAATTGCACCTCCGGCAGTTCCTGTAAAAACAGTAACACCATCTACAATAACTAACGGATAAAGAGAACTTGTGATAGAATTTATTCCTCGAATTCGAATTACCGGAGTAGTATTTAAAGATCCGCTGGGCTGAACAATATTTAATCCCGAAGCCTGACCGCCTAATAATTGATCAAAACTTTGTGCCGGACGGTTGGCGATTTGTTTGGCATCGATTTTTGCCGTAGCTCCAGTAAAGGTTTTTTTTGCCGATGTTCCGTAACCTACAACAACAATCTCGTCTAGTTTTTCGACTTGTTCCGTAAGTTTAATAACCACAGGACTTCCGTCAACGATAACCTCTTTAGAGTTATATCCAATATAATTTATGATTAAAGTGTAAGGAAATTTTTGACCAGTTTGAAAGTAAAATTTTCCGTCTAAATCAGTTTCTACGCCGTGTGTAGTTCCTTTTATGTTTACTGCCGCACCAACAATAGGCTGATTTGTGATTTGATCTACAATCGTTCCGTTAAGCTTCGACTGAATATTGGGTTCTGTATTTTGTGCATTCACGCCAATTGAAATAAACAAAATGCTAATCCATAAAATAAGTTTTGTATTTTTTTTCATTCTTGGTATTGATTTTTTGTAATTAAAAAATGCCAGGATAGTTTTAAATAAAACCCTCGTTTTGCATTTCTTTATTTAGTGATAAATGTTTCTTAAACCTTGTTATTTCTGTTGCCGCAGAAATTTTTTAGGTGCAATTGTGCTGGTGTATTTGTGTCATGTTTGTTAGTTTTTAGTTGTTTTTTTTGGATGATTTATAGTTATGCGTAATAATCTCTTTGATGCAGGAAAACGCAACAAAATGATTTTATAATGTTCAATAAGAAGCCTTTTAGGCGTTGAGAGATTCGTTTTTTTAATTCTGATTTCATAAAAAAAGTCAGTTATAAACGATTTTTTTTTGGGGGATTTAGCAACAGAAGCACATATAACAAAAGGTGTTATAGGTATATTTTTTAGGAAGAATGTAATACGATATGCTTTCGGTTGTTTTCAAAATGTAGTTCTTTTGGTTTTAAACTCTACTAATTCTATAGACAAAGTTAATTTTAATATAATAATATCCAAAAGTTTTTTAAAATTTATTTAAGAAAGTGAGAAAGTGGTTGATGAAATGTGAAATGATTTTGATTGTAAGTTATTGGTTTTTAATTTGTTAAATGTTTATTTCGGAAAATAAAAAAAAGACAGAAAAATAAGTATAAGTGAGATTTTTATACTTATTTTTCTGTTTTTAAGTAGCTTACATAAATGAAAATGTTCATTTTATACGAAATAGATTTAGCTAAACTTCAATATATCTTGAATCAAAGCCACAGATTATTAGGAAGTGATTTGATACTTTGAAGGAAACTATTAGCTTAAAAGAACGTAATTTAGAAACTTTGCGACTCTGCGTCTTTGCGACATAAAAGATAAAGATTCTTTCTCCAAGCTGCGAGAAATTTGCACGCAAAGACGCAGAGTCGCAAAGTTTTTTACTGATTAAGATAAGTATCTAAGTATTAATAAACAGCAATAAATTATTTCTTTAAAGCTGCGCCACCGGGCATAACTTCTGTTTTTAATTTGAATTTACTGTATTCTACAACTCCAGTTTTATCAGCCCAATCAAAATAAGAAGCCGAAAGTTTGTTTACTATTCCTGGGTTTTGCTGTGCAACATTTGTGGTTTCGCCGCGATCTGTTTCTATATTATAAAGTTCCCATTCGTAAGACGGATAAGTCGAAACCAATTTCCATTTCCCATCTCTTACAGCTCTGTTTCCGGCTCTTTCCCAAAATAGAGGAGCGCCTCTGTTAACCTCTGAAACATTATCAAATAAAACCGGTATTAGACTTTTTCCTGCCAGCGGATTAGAGTTTACGCCGTTATATTCTTTAGGATACGTAATTCCGGCCAATTCATAAAAAGTAGGAGCAAGGTCTATAATATGTCCCGTTCCCTTATCGATTCTGCCCGCTTTTATTTTTGATGGAAACCACGCAATAAACGGAGAACTGAATCCGCCTTCATGCATATTATTTTTATATTGTTGCAATGGAGTATTCGATAAATACGCCCAGTTTTGTTCCTGATAATCAAATGAACCCGAAGTTCCAACAGGTCCTTCATTTCGCACCAAACCTCTTCCTAGCGGATTATAAGTATTGAAACCACCTTGCGCACCGTTGTCTGAAATAAAAATAATCAGCGTGTTTTTATCCTTTTTTAAAGCTTTTAATTTCTCCAGAACTTTCCCAACATTTTGATCCATATTATCGACCATTGCGGCGTAAACTTCCATCTTTGCTTTCCAGAATTGTTTTTCGTCATACGTTAATTTACTCCATTCCGGAACTTCGGGATCTCTTGGAGAAACGGTTTGATCTGGAGGTAAAATCCCATTAGCTTTTAGTTTTGCAATTCTTTTTTCTCTTAAAATATCCCAGCCTTCATCAAATTTGCCTCTGTATTTGGCTATATCAACAGGTTTCGCTTGCAATGGCCAATGTGGAGCCGTAAAAGCCAAGTATAAAAAGAACGGTTTGTTTTCTTTGTTTTGTTCGTCTAAAAAAGTCACGGCATTATTACCAATTTCATCTGTAAAATAATACGAATCATCTTTTGGATGTAATTCTTCATTATTCCGAATCAGTTTTACAGGATAAGGTGTTTTCCCAAAAGGCAATGGTTTAGTATCAAAGTAATTAGAAGCACCTTTTAAGATTCCGTAAAACTTATCAAAACCTCTCTGATTTGGCCATTGCGCCTGATCTTCAGAACCTACGTGCCATTTTCCGGAAAGCAAAGTGCTGTAACCACCAGAACGGAAAACTTCGCCCAAAGTCAATGATTCTTTATTTAAATATCCTTGATAAGCAGGTAATCCTAAATTAACATCAAAAAATCCCATTCCGGCTTTGTGCTGATATTGTCCAGTAAGCAACGAACCGCGAGTTGGTGCACAAATCGAGTTATTGTAAAATTCGCGCAAGCGTAATCCTTCGCTAGCCAGTTTATCTAAATTTGGTGTTTTAATTTCTGAACCATAATTTCCTAAATCAGAATACCCCATATCATCCACCATTATTAAAATGATATTGGGTTTTGATGTTTCTTGGGTTGTTTTATTTTGTGCCGAAACTAAAATGACTGTTGATAACAGAAGGTTTAGTGTAATAATTGTTTTTTTCATCATAGTTGATATTTTAATTTTTTAGAAATTATTGGGTTTTAACTTTATCGAAGTTTTATTAGAAAAATTGGTGAGCGCATTTTTTGTCTTCCTGAGCGAAGTCTAAGGACACGCGCGAAACTCCGTAAAGAAATAACGACAATCGTTGTCGAGCTACTTACATGTCCTTCGACTTCGCTCAGGAGGACAATGAGTGCGATTATTTACTAAAAAGTAAAAACGCAATAATCAGCGTGACAATCACATTGAATAATTGTGCGATTAAAAACGCATATAGTGGTTTCCTGCTATTATTGCTCAGTAAATCTTTAAAGTTGGTTTCGAGGCCAATACTCGTAAAAGCCAAAGCAAACCAAATGCCTTGAAGATTTTTTAAACTGTCTTTTACACTATCTCTAACTTCAGAAGTTAAAAGAAAAGAGAATAGAAGGGAAGCTGCAATAAAACCAATGACAAATTTTGGAAAACGCTCCCAAATAACACCCAAAGTTGGTTTTGAGTCAACAGCTTCTGCCGATTTATTGTGGGTATAGGTCCAATAAACTGAGATAGCAAAAGCAGCAATTCCCAACAATACATTTTGAGAAAATTTTACAATCGTGCTAATCTTCAACGCCGTTTCGCCAACCAAAGAACCCGAAGCTACAACTGCGCCAGAGGTATCGATGCTTCCGCCTAACCAGGCTCCAGTTACTTCTTCTGGAAAGTTGAAGTATTTGGCAATTATGGGCATGAAAATCATCATGGGGATTGCAGTAACCAAAACAATCGAAATAACATAAGACAGTTTTTTCGAATCGCCTTTAATCGCTCCCGAAGTTGCAATGGCGGCAGAAACGCCACAGATAGAAACCGCACTCGAAATCATCATAGTTAATTCGTCGTCGACTTTTAGTTTTTTACACAACCAAAAAGCAAAATACCAAACGGATAAAACCACGACCAAAGCCTGAATTAATCCTAAAGAACCTGCTTTTAAAATGTCTGAAAATATCACGCTGGTTCCCAATAAAACCAATCCAATTTTTACAAATACTTCCGTCGAAAGCGCTGATCGAAACCAGTCTGGAAGTTTAAAGAAATTACCAATCGCTAAACCAATCGCTAAACTGAAAATTACAGCTTCGAGATTTAATCCTTTTACTTCGGTATTTCCGGCAATGATTAGTGCAATAACGGTTAGAATATAAACAATTGGGAAACCCAATAGAAAGTATTTTACAGATTTCCCGATTAAGAATGCGCCCAAAGCACCTATAGATATGAGATATAAAAACTGTAATCCGAGGATTTTTAGGTTTTGAAAATCGAATACATCTTGGAATAAATCTGTTCCGGTTGACCACTTGAAAACAGGAACTTCGGGAAGGAAAACAAAAAGTGAAATTCCGATGATTATAAATCCAAGAATTACAACGGTCCAGTCTTCGTGAATAGTAAATGATTTGGTTGAGGTTGACATTGTATTATTTAATGGTTTTAATTTTTTTGAATAGACTCCAGCTTTAGCTGGAGCTTATTATTATTATTATTTCAATGAAATGGGTTTTAGCCGAACTTTTTATTTGGCTAAAGCCTTTGAATATCTTCATTTTTAAACTCCAGCTAAAGCTGGAGGCAATTCAAAGAATCGATGTAAAAAAAAGATACTGAGTTAAACCCGACAGTCCCTAAGACTCGGGATAAAACCTGTCGGGTTTGTATGACGCTGACTATAGATCGACAAAGTATTTTTGTTTACCAAAATCAAATTCATAATAGGTCAGATTTGGCCATAAAGGTTTTATCAAACCTTTCTCCCAATTTTGTAAAGCAAGTTGTAGTTCCTTTACTTTTTCCGGATTTTTTGAAGCTAAATCTGTTGTTTCAGATTTATCTTTTGCCAGATTATAAAGCCATTCGTCATGCGTTTTTCCGCTTACGATTAATTTCCAATCTCCGCTTCTAATGGCTTTTGCATCGCCGGAACGCCAGTATAAAGTTTTGTGTGCTTCTTTGTTTTCATTTACGGTACTTATCAAATCGACACCATCATAAATACGATCTTTTGGCAAATCAGAATGAATGGCCGCCGCAATCGTACTAAAAATATCTAAAGTGCTTACCGGAGTTTTATAAATCGTATGCGGTTTAATTTTTCCTTTCCACGAAAGTGCAAACGGAACATTTACACCACCTTCAAAATGAGAAAACTTTCCGGCTTTTAGTGGTGCATTTGTAGTTGCAAAAGTATAATCGGCGCCACCGTTATCACTTGCAAAAATGATTAATGTATTATCTTCTAGACCTTCTTTTTTTACTTTGGCCCTAATTCTTCCAACGGCATCATCTAAGGCACTAATCATGGCAAAATAAACACGTTTGTTTTCGTCTTTTACATTTGGAAAACGATCGTAGTATTTTTTGCGAACCTGAAATGGCGTGTGTGGCGCATTGAACGGAACGTAAAGCAAGAAAGGTTTTGTTTTATTTTTATCGATAAAAGCTTCGGCTTCATCCGCGAATGTTTCGGTTAAATAGGCTTTGTTATGAATAATAGTAGTATCGCGACGAATTTGCCCAATTCCAACACGACCTTTTCCCCATATCATTTTATCGGTAAAATCTTTGTGATGATGATTGATGATATCCGGATTATCATCTTCGGGCGTGTAAAGCGAAAATGCCTGATAAAATCCGTAATGATAATCGAAACCTCTGTCTAAAGGGAAAAAACCTTTGTTGTGTCCAAGATGCCATTTTCCTATAATTGCTGTGCTGTAACCTTGTTTTTTGGCCAAATCTGCAAACGTAATTTCAGATTGTGGTAAACCCTGAGTTGCAATTGAAGCTTCGTTTGGATAATTGATTTTATCGTTTAATCTCCAGTTATTGGTATTAATTAAATATTTAAAACCATAATACTCTAAGTTGTTTTTTGGATAACGGTCGCCAGGCTGATATTCGTGACCAAAACGTTCCTGATAACGCCCTGTTAAAATCCCGGCACGAGATGGCGAACAAATTGAAGCTGAAACATATCCGTCCTGAAAAGTAACTCCTGAAGCTGCCAGCGAGTCGATTTGTGGCGTTGGAGTCGATTTTCCACCGTATAGCGAAATGTCATATTTTCCTAAGTCATCAGCCAGAATAATAATGATATTTGGTTTTTTTAAAGTTTTGTCTGTGTTAACTTTTTCAGCAAGAAATGCTGTTTTTCCGGCTAATAATTTTTTATCAGGCTGTACTAATGTTCCATCCGTATTGATGGGCCAGAATAAAAATATCGCCAATAGAAAAAGAATGATAACTATTGGAAGAATGATCTTTTTTGTTTTGGATAAGGGCATAGTTTTTAGTTTTTGTTTTGGAAATGATGCTTTTAACCACATTTTTGGAAGCAAGGTAATCGTACAGTTTTGTCATTTCGACGAAGGAGAAATCACATAAGAAACTCCTCATCGAAAGTCAACAATCTTTGTCAATCTGCGAGTGTGATCCCTCGTTCCTCGGGATGACAAAAATGACGATTCTAATTGCGAAGGATTAATCCGTTGAAAAGAAGCGCATTATTTAGCAGCCAAAGCGACATCAACATCATTTTTCAAATCGGTTAAGCCTTCTTTTTTGAATACAATTTTTCCGTCTTTATATAAAATCAAAGTAGGGAAAACTTTTACGGTTTTTAAATCGGCAATTACTTGCGGACTATCTTCAAGTTCTATTTCTACAATTTTAAGATGCTCTCCGTATTGTGCTGTGATGGTTTCTAAAATAGGTTTTACTTTTTTGCACGGAGCACAATATTTAGAGCCAATATCAACCAAAACATCTTTGTTTTCTGCGATGATTTTTTTGTATTCTGCCAGTGTCAATTTGCTTTTAGAATTGGCATAAAAAGGTTTTCCGTTTCCAATCCAATTGGCGATTCCGCCTTCTAGACTATACGCTTCTTTGAATCCTTTTTTTAATAAATCGTCCGCCAGCCAAACACTTCGTCCTGCACCAATAGAATAGGTAAAAACAGGTTTTGTCTTGTCTAGTTTTGCAATTTGCTGATCATAATCTTTAGATTCCAGATTAAAATTGACAGCGCCATTGATATGATTAAGCACAAATTCTTCTGGGCCTCGGGCATCAATTATTTGTGGTTTTTTTTCGCTTTTAATTTTCGAATAAAACACATCTAAAGTTACGGTATTTGAGCTTTTGTTTTGTGAAAATCCCAAAACTGTAAAAAGCAAAATGGCAGTTGTAATACTATTTTTAAATATTTTATTTTTCATGATTTGTAGTTTTTAAGGTGTAACAATATTCCAATACGGATTTGCAGGTTCAAAAACACCTGCCAATTCTCTCAATTTTAGCGGATCGCCTTCAAAAATTACTCCTTCAGAAAATAAAATTGTTCTTGCGTTTTCTGGGTTTGTCAATAATTCTACAAACTTTGCTTTTGAAATGGCCAATGTAAATTCGGCTTTATCGTTGACACGCGTTTGACTTTGATGCAAAACGCCATTTTTGAGATAAACCAAAATGTTTTTATTGAGTTCCGGGAAAACAAAACGCAAAGCGATTTCTTTTCCAGCGGCTTTGTTTCCATCAACCGTAATTGATAAGTAATCAAAAATAGCTTCGGGAGTTAATGATGCTAAAAATCCAGCGGCACGATTGACTGGGTTTTTAGGAACAATTACACCTTCACGAAGTTCCTTGGCTCCGGATAAATATAAATCTCTCCAAATTCCGGATTCACTTTGATAGGCAATTTGTTCAAATGCATCGGCTTGTAAATTTTTGGCTGGAACATTTTCAGGATTTGCAAAAATGACATGTTTTAAAACTTCAGCAACCCAACGGTATTCGCCTTTTTGGTAGCTTTCGGTTGCTTTTTTTAATGCGGTTTCTTCGCCGCCAAACCATTCTACATATTTCTTTGCCGCTTCGACTTGAGGAAGTTTATCGTAATCAGCAGGATTTCCGTCCCACCAACCCAAATAAAATTGATACGTTGCTTTGGCATTGTGTTTTACAGTTCCATAAAAATCTCGGTTATACCATTCTTTTGATAATTCGGCCGGAAGCTTTATTTCTTCGGCAATCTCATCTTTATTTAAACCTTTGTTGGCCAAATGAACGGTTTGATCGTGTACGTATTTATATAAATCGCGTTGTTTCTCAAGAAAAGTGATTCCTTTATCATGTCCATAAACTGGCCATGTATGCGACGGAACGATAAAGTCGGTTTTATCTCCAAACAAATCAATGGCTTCGTCAAGATACCCAGCCCAGGCTTTTGCATCTCTGGTTTTGGCTCCTCGAGGTGTTAAAACATTATGGTAGGTATGACTGGCAATTTCGGCAGAAAAAAATACTTTTTGAGCGGGAGCAAAGACTGTTAATTCGGCCGGAGCTTCAGAATTCGGCGTAAGCTGAAAAACTAAATCCAAACCGTCAATCGTAATTTTTTGACCTGTTTTTTCGACTTCAAAATTGGGTTGTAAAAGAGATGAAGAACCACCACTTAAAAAAGGTTTTCCTAAACCAACATCGACCTGACCTGTTGCACTTTTTTCTAAACCTAACCCAAATTGATATCCGGCACGTCGTCGCATTACGTTACCTAACAGTACATTTTCGCTTACGGCTTCTTCGTAAAAACCTTTTGGCGTGATAAATTTTACTTTTCCTGATTTGATATCTTCAGCAGAAACTAAACCTTCGATACCACCATAATGATCGCCATGACTGTGGGTTACAATTATGGCTAAAATGGGTTTATTGGCTACGTGTTTTTTGACTAATTCATAAGCTGCTGTCGAAGCTTCTCCAATGGTTAATGCATCGATGACAACATAGCCAGTTTTGGTTTCTATGAACGAAATATTGGCAATATCAAGCGAACGAACCTGATAAACGCCATTGGTAATTTTAAACAATCCGTTGATGTTGTTTAATTGTGCCTGACGCCACAAAGCTGGATTTACGGTCGCGGGAGATTTTCCTTTTATAAAGGCAAAATCGTTTAGGTTTACGGCAACATTTCCAGCTTTAGAGACAATTTTTCCATCTGGTAATGTTGCAATAAAACCTCTTTTTGCATCGGTAAAATCGGCAGTATCATCAAAGTTTAATTTTGAATATACTGCCTCATTTGATTTTTGGGTAAAAGTTGACGCTTGTTTTGGTGCTTGCGCATTTGCAACAATGGTGAAACCTATTAATAGAGTAGTTATTTTATTTTTTTTCATGATTCTTTAAGATTGAGCTTGCTCGTATAAAGCCGGACTTGGTGTAGCATTTTCTGCTTTTGGTTTTAACGGAACGGAGAAAACGCCATCTGCTAAAGCACTTCCTTCTTTTTTAGATTTGAATATTGGCCAAAGAAACTGTGCGTACCATTCTTCTTGTTTATAAGATTTGATTCCGTACGATTTTGGGAATTTTCGAGTAATTAAACCTGTACCGAAGATTACGTCCCAAATAAAAAACATATTCCCAAAGTTGCCTTTAAAATGTCCAACGCCGTCGCCACTTGTATCTGCGTGATGCGCGTGATGTGTGGCAGGAGTAGAAATTAAGCGTTCTAAAACCCATGCAATTGGATGTAATACTTTGTATTTGTACAAAGGTTTGTCCCATGCAATGCTAGAATGTGCGCCCAGAGTGATAAAACTTTTTAAAACCAAAACAAATAATGCCGGCAAACCTAAACCTAAATAAGTTAAAGTTGCGGTTAGGTAAATTTGGGAGAAAAAGATGGTGTAAATAAAATTTTGTCTGGATAACATCGCCATTCCCATATAAGGAGCGGAGTGGTGTGTTCTATGAAAACGCCATAAAAATGGTACTTGATGATGCAAACGGTGGTACCAATATTGCGTTAAATCGTCGGCAATTGCGATTAGGAAAAAACCTCCCCAAAACGGAACCCACGAAAGTGAATTCTCTAGATTTGGAATTAAAACGGGAAGTACTGTTAAGCTGAAAAAAGCGATTACGGGAGGTAAAATTAATTTTGGAGCTAAAAAGGAAATAATATCTATTTTGCGTTCTTCACCAGTCCATTGGTCGTCGTACAAACCGGCACTAAATTCGATGATTCCCAAAACGAGCATAAAAACGGTTAATCCCCATGTTCTTATGTTTATAAATGCAGGTTTTGCAAATTCTAAAAATGCAGGTAATGTAATATGCGATTCGCTTACAACACCATTACTTAGTTTAAAATAAAGGTAAATTGCCAATACCGGCAATGTGTATAACAAAAGACTAATGCCTAAATCTCTGGTTAATTTTGAATTTTGAATTGTTGCCATAATTTCTTATTTTAAAAATTGTTTTAATAATGCTAATCCGCCGGCCAAAATCGCCAACGGTATTAAAAAAAGTATTGTACCCACGACAATCTTTTTTCCTATAATTTCGAAGTCTACTCGTTTCATTTGTTGCTGTTTTTATTCTGGTTTCTCTATTATTTTGGAATGTTCCGAAAATCATAAATTTCAAATTAAACAATTCTAATTATATGGATTTAGTAGAATTTTATTTAATTGTTTTCCAAAAGTTTGTTATAATGCTTATTTTACTTTTTGAATGGTTGGAAGTGTTTCAGCGGTTAAGTTGTCTCTAAGTTTTTCTGATGGTAAATACAATCGAATAATTAGACTTGTTTTTTTAACGTCGTTGATAGGCAGCCAGTTTTCTTTTTGCTCTGTTCCCGAAAGGTTGATTTTATAAGAAGTGCTATCAGCTTCATATTTTACATCTTCCAGATTATAGCTGTATTTATTGATTGGGTTTTTTATCAGGAATCCATTTTCGTCATAGGCCGTAATACTCCAATATTTGGCGTCTAATTTTTTCCCGCTAATGATATAATCTGATTTTGGGTCTAATTCATTTCCTTCGCTGTCAGTATTTGTGCTCAGGTAAATAACTTCTTTTTTGGTTAAGGCATATGGCCCATAAACTGCTACTTGTGCAATAGTAAGTAAATCGGCAGAGTTAAGGTCTTTATCTTTATCAACTGTTTGCCAATTGCCAATACTGCGTTGCGAATCACTTTTTCCGGATTTGATATTGTAAACACCAACGGCGCTTCCGAAAACTATTGCCAGAATGATCAATGCCACTCCAAGGCCTATCTTTTTTATCTTTTGATTTAAAGCCATTTTTATTGATTTTGTGTTGATATGTACATTTTTTTTCAGGAGCTAATCCCGCTATCCGTTTCAATCTTTTGTTCCGAACCCCGGAACAAAAGGATTTCCACTTCTATCGGGGCTAAACCAATTATTGTCGAGCTACTTTTGTGATTTCTCCCTTTGGTCGAAATGACAAACTTTTAGAAAAAACTTTACTTCCCTAATTTTTCTACTGTAACGCCATGTTGTAATTCTGCAAGTTTCGTAACCGGATAGGCTTTTGAAACTAAATAACGAAACAGTATCAATCCTTTTGTTGTTGGACTATAGATAATTTTCTCTTTCGGAATATTTTTCAAAACTTCGTTGGTACTTCCTTCAGGAACTAGATAATATTCAAATTTTGATTTTACTTTTTCTTCGTTCTCCACAAAATAATTGGTGGTGTTTTGTTGGTAAGCCGAGATTGACCAATAGGTTGAATCTGGAACTAGTCCTGAAATTTTTAGGATATTATCTTTTAAATCGTAATTGATTGTGGAATACAAAAAGTCAGGATTTGGAAGCGGAATTACTCTGCTGTTTTCTGCATTTGGCTGATCTCCAAATCGGGGAGTATTCACTAATCCCAAACTTTTTTCGGCAAATTTATTTTGCACATAATAGGGCGTTATCCATACGGTTAAGTAATAAAAGCTTACCGCAATTACTACTAGAACTAAGGCAAAAATGCCGTTTTTGATAAGTGGTTTTGTTGCTGCCATAATTTACTTTTTTTAGTTATTCTGCAAGGTTTTTGAAGTTTTGTATTGATGGTGAAACCTGCAAGGTTTTTAAAGCCCTGGAGGTTATAGAAATCAATATTTAATTGCTACTTCCAGAAGTGGTTGTTGCACTTCCTGGTTTTGTAACTTGTTTTACCAAATCTTGTAGCGTTTTGCCTTTATCAGTTCCGGTATTGTGTATTCTTCTGTTGTATACATCTTGCCAGTCAATTAGCGGATAAACATTGTTTTCTTTGGCTTGTTCATCAAACAATTTTTTAAGTTCGGCTAATTTTTCAGGATATTTTTTTGCAAGATTGTTACGTTCGTTAAAATCTTCGTTTAAGTTGTACAATTCCCAAACATCGTTGTCAAAATTACTTTCGGCAGGTTTTTCGTTTTTACCAAACGCTTTTTTTACTGCAAATGAATCTGGCAAATGTGCCGCTCCGGCTTTCCATCCATCTTTGTAAATTGCTCTGTTTCCAAAAATGTAGTAGTACTGAATTTTGTGTAATGATTCTGCCTTAGCGTCATTTAACGAGGCATACAAAGATGATCCCTGAATAATATCTTGTTTTATATTTTTGATATATTCCGGAGCTTTAATTCCTGCAATATCCAATGTCGTTGGCAATAAATCTGTTACGTGGCTGTATTGATTTCTGATTCCGCCTTTATCTTTGATTCCTTTTGGATAAAAAACAATTAACGGATTGTGTGTTCCACCTTCAGATTGTGCATCTTGTTTCCAGTTTTTAAAAGGTACATTTGTTGCTTGTGCCCATCCTAAAGGATAATTTGTGTTTAATCCTTTTGCTGTACCAATTTCGTCGATATTAGCTAAGTTTTTCTTCAGATTTTCCTCGTCAGATGTTCCTTGAGAAAATAAACTTTGATTGATTGTTCCTTCTGTAGTTCCTTCTTTACTGGCTCCATTATCGCCAATGGCTACAAAAATCACGGTATTGTCAAGCTGATTTGTTTCTTTTAAATAATTGACAACTCTTCCTACTTCATAATCTGTATAGGTTAGGAATCCGGCATAAACTTCCATAAATCGAGCATACACTTTCTTTTGATCCGGAGTTAGTTTTTTCCAGTCTGTAATAAGCGGATTACGTTCCGGCAATACTGCATTGGCAGGAATTACACCTAATTTCTTTTGGTTAGCAATTACTTTTTCGCGGTAAGCATCCCAACCATCGTCAAATTTTCCTTTGTACGGATCGCTCCATTTTTTGGCTACTTGGTGTGGCGCGTGTGCTGCTCCGGGTGCATAGTATAAAAAGAAAGGTTTTCCTGGTGCTGCTTTTTGTTGTTTTTGGATATAGCTAATGGCTTTATCAGTAATCAACTCATTTAAGTGACGTCCGTCTGGAGTAATATGCACCTGATCTTCGACTAAATCAGGATTATACTGATCTGTTTGAGAACCAAGGAAACCGTAGAAATGATCGAAACCTTTTCCAGTTGGCCACCTGTCAAAAGGTCCGGCATCTGTAGCATCTTCGTCTGGAGTTACACCATATTTACCAACGGCAAAAGTGTTATATCCGTTTTCGCGTAGAATCTCTGCAATTGTTCCTTTATCAGATGGAATTTTTCCATCCCAACCCGGAAATCCTGCCGATAAAATGGTGTGCGAAAATCCGCTTACGTGCACCCTTCCAGAATTTCTTCCAGTTAATAATGCCGCACGTGTTGGTGCACAAATAGCTGTTGTATGAAAGTTGGTGTAACGTAAACCATTATTAGCCAAAGCATCAAAAGTTGGTGTTTCGATTAATCCGCCAAAAGCGCTCGAAGCTCCAAATCCAACATCATCAAGTAGAATCCAAATAACGTTTGGTGCGCCTGCGGGAGCTTTTACCGGTTCTGGCCAATATTCTTTAGAATCGGCTAAAGTTTTACCAATAACACCTTTAAACTCTTCTGGTTTTTCTTGTGCAAAACCAAATTGAGCAATAAGTAATGCGGTAATCAAAAGCCCTTTTTGCGGGCTTTTGATAAAACTGTTGTATTGAAATTTTTTCATAATGTATTAGTTTTATAGTTGGTTGTTAGTATCCGGGGTTTTGTGGTAAACCTACGGGATCAATATTTCTTTCGCTTTGCGGAATTGGATATAAATTATTACGTTCTGAAACAGAATTTTTTGCGGTTACTTTTTTTACTTCGGTAACTAGAGTTCCCCAACGAACTAAATCAAACCAGCGTTGTCCTTCCTGAACAAATTCTTTTTTGCGTTCTTCCTGAATGGCGGCTCTAAAAGTTACTTGTGTTAGTCCTGACAAATCTACTGTTGCATCTGGCGTTGTGATTGCTTTTCCAAACGCTCTTCTTCTTACTTGATTAAGTAGTTCATAAGCTTCGGG
>Ga0302173_10000181_pt1 | contig 33647 bp, 27 predicted proteins | sample I_Fen_N3_1_FD_198785 | JGI IMG/M metagenome (GOLD analysis project Ga0302173, IMG submission 198785) | Peat permafrost microbial communities from Stordalen Mire near Abisko, Sweden - I_Fen_N3_1 | ecosystem: Environmental > Terrestrial > Soil > Wetlands > Permafrost | place: Sweden: Abisko... | reverse complement strand
TGGCTCAAAACATTGATTTGAGTAAATTGAGCCCTGAGCAATTGGCAGCCTATAAAAAATATAAAGGTGGAAGTACCGGAGCTGTTACCAATACACAGCAAAATGAAGTAGTTGATAGAAATGTGAATAACGGAGAGGAAGATACCGATCAACTTCAGGATACAAAGAAGAAAGCAAACGGTAAAACAAACGAAGGCAACTTTGCGAACCAAAATGAAAAAAGTGGAAAATCCAAAACATTTTCAGGGGGTATTTTCGGTTCTTATTTATTCAGCAAACAAAATCTGACTTTTGAACCCAAACTGAATATCCCAACTCCTCCGAATTACATTCTCGGTACGTATGATGAGTTGATTATAGATGTTTCCGGCATGTACGAAGCCAACTTTAAGCCGAAAGTTACACCTGAAGGATATATACGCGTACCCAACGCTAGCCCCATAAAAGTAAGCGGTCAGACTGTCGAAAATGTTACCCGTACTATCAAAAGTAGACTTGCCGGTATTTATCCCGGGGCTCAGATTAATGTAAGTCTGGGAAGTATTCGTAGCATTCGTGTTACGGTAGTAGGTGAAGCTACCCGTCCGGGTACATATACGCTTCCGTCTCTTGCAACCGCTTTTAATGCACTCTATGCTTGTGGTGGCCCCGATTCTATTGGTACTATGCGCGATATTAAGGTAGTGAGACGCGGTAAAGTAGTGGCTAATGTGGATGTGTACGGTTTCCTGTTGGATGGAGCTTTGACAAATAACATTGCGCTTCAGGACGAGGATGTTATCAAGATTGACCCTTACAAAGCCCGGGTAAGTATTTCGGGTGCAATTAAACGTGAAGGTTTGTTTGAAGCATTGCCGGGAGAAACCCTTCAGCAATTGGTTCGGTTTGCAGGTGGCTATAGTGATAATGCCAATAAATCTGTTATTACTACTATACGCTTGAAAAACAATGGTAAAACTGTAGTTGATGTTCCTGAAAATCAATTGGCAACATTTAAATTACAATCCGGAGACTCCTGTTATGTGGCTACTACTTCTAAGATATTCGATAACCGTGTGGATATCGCTGGTTCGGTTTATCGCCCTGGAACTTATGCGCTGGAAGCGGGAATGACCGTAAAAAAATTGATTGAGAAGGCAAACGGCTTAAAAGAGGATGCTTTTATGAATATGGCATTTATCAACCGAAAGCAAGCCAATCAAATACCCGAAATACTGGGATTCAATTTAGGAGAAGTGCTTAAAGGTGCTGCTGAGGATGTATTGCTTCAAAAAGACGATTCCGTGATGATTACCAGTCTGTTTGATTATCGTGAAGAAAAATCCATTTCCATCTCGGGAGCTGTACAAGCGCCGGGTACTTTTAAATTTGTTGAAAATATTACCCTGAAAGACCTGATATTTAAAGCAAAAGGATTTACCGAAATGGCCAATACCGATTCGGTAGAGCTGGTAAGAGTTATCAAGGATCCGGATCGTTTAATGAACACGACCGACAAAACCATTGTGTATAAGTTCTCGCTGGACAAGGAATTGAACTTCAAAAAAGGTGGAGCCGATATGTTGCTCGAAAATGGTGATAAGGTGATTGTCCGTACGATATCGGGGTACGAAGAAACACGTACTGTTAAGCTGGAAGGAGAAATTTTACAACCCGGCGATTATTCTGTTACCAGCAAATCGGAACGTATTTCGGATGTAATCAGACGAGCTGGTGGATTTACACAGTATGCTTATCCGTTGGGTGCTTATCTTATACGTACCGAAAAAGAGAAGGGAGTTCAACAAAAGCTGAACCAAATTACGAAGGAAAATGCTAAGAAACTATATCAGAATAAAAACGATAATAAGGTGGATGCCACCATGCTTAAAACAGCGGGTATTGCTGCTCCTGCCGAAGGATTAGATTCTATTCAGAACACCTTTTCGAAATCAAAATCGGTGGATAAAGTATTTAAAACAGAAGGTATTGTGGGCATTAATCTGGTAGAAATACTGAAGCATCCGGGTGGAAAAGATGATTTCTTTCTGGAAGATGGTGACGATATTTTTGTGCCACGCCAACTGCAAACCGTGCGGGTAATGGGCGAAGTATTATTCCCTACCTATGTGGGTTATCAACAGGGGATGAGTTTAAAGAAGTATATACATCGCGCAGGCGGATTTACTGAACAAGCACTAAAAAAGAAAGTATTTGTGTTGTATGCCAATGGTACAGCGCGTAGCACAACCCGTTTTCTGGGAATAAAATTTTATCCTAAATTACAACCCGGAGCCCGTATTATAGTTCCCGAAAAACCAACCGAAGTGAAAAATCCATTGACAGCCGGTGAAACGGTAGGCATTCTGACTTCCATAACATCCGCTATGGTACTTATATATTCAGTTGTAAAAAAATAAATATGAGCACAGTTCAACAACAGACTACATCAAATAACGACGAAATATCGCTGAAAGAATTGCTACAAAAAGCGAAAGAATGGTGGCAGTACTTACTGACCAAATGGATTCTTATTCTGGTTTTCGGACTGGGAGGAGCTGCTATTGGTATGGTAACTTCGCTGCTTACTCCTCCTAAATATACTGCAAAACTCTCTTTTGCTTTGGTAGAAAAAAGTGCCGGAGGTAGTGGACTGGCCGATTTAGCATCTTCATTTGGTATGGGTAGTATGCTCGGAGGTGGAAGCAGTGGTGCTTTTAGTGGTGATAACCTGTTGGAAATAATGCAGTCGCCCCATACCATTGAACAAACGCTTTTGTCGCCGGTAGTTTATCAGGGTAAACAGCAGAATTTGGTTGAAGTCTATATTCAGTTTAATGAATTGCGGGATAAATGGCAGAAGCAGGAAGACAACAAAGAGCTACAGACGCTCAATTACCCCATTGGACAGAAACGCGAAAGCTTTACCCGTACGCAGGACAGTGTCTTGAATAGTATCTATGACAAGCTGATAAAGACCAATGCGCTCACCATAGCTCGTAAAGATAAAAAACTGAGTTTTGTTAATGTAAACTTCACCAGTAAGAATGAAATTTTCTCCAAATTGTTTGAAGAAAAGCTGTTGGAAGTAACTTATCGATTCTACAAGGAAACCAAGACTGCTCAAAGTCGTGCCAATGTCAATATGATGCAAGCCAAGGCTGATTCTATCAAGCATTTGTACGAATCATCACTCTATCGCAGTGCCGGTTATTCGCAGGTGAATATTAATCAGGCATTGGCTTATGCAGCTGTTCCGAAACAAAAACAAGAATACAATTCTCAACTTTATGCTACGGTATATACCGAAGTGCTTAAAAATTTGGAAACGCTAAAACTTGATATGGCTAGGGAAACACCTATTGTACAGATTATCGATACGCCCCGTTTTCCGTTGGAAAAAGAACGGCTAGGCAAAGTAATAGCTATGGCTACGGGTGGAATATTAGGTGGACTTTTGATTCTGTTCTATTTGCTGGGTGCAATGTTTTTGAAAAAAGCGTTGGAGGAATGATAATGTGATAATGTGATAATTTGGTGATGGGATGATATGTTGATATGATGATTTGGTGATGTGCTAATGGTAAGTAGTCGGTATAAAGAAGTAAGATGACATTTCATGCATTGTCTGTAATGTATTTTAAGATAGATAATAGTTTGTGTTGATGGTTGTTGTGCTATATTTTTATAATTTTAATTCACAATTTCAATATGCTCTTTCTATTCCTTGATTTCATATTCATCAATAAACATTTTAAACAAAATTAAATGAATATGATGAACACTCGACTCTTCAACTGTAAAGACGAAGAATTGCCTGTTGTTTCTAAAGCTGTTGCATTTGCTTTGAAACGCGATCTTGCAGACTTCACTGCATATTCGCCAAAATTCACTAATGCTTATGTAACTGACTACGAAAACAAAATTACTGTTGTTACTGATTTGCTGGAACCTCAATCGGAGACACTGGCGAAGAAAATCATTACCGAAAGGTACTCTAACACGATGAATAGTCTTATTGATCCTATTAATCGTGTCACTGGTTATTTAAATCTTGCTAAAGCTAATTTGAACATTACACCCGCTTCTTTTGGTTTTGCGGCTTTGCGTAAAAGCATTGTAAATCATGATGTGGAAGGTGTTATAGCGAATTTGCATATTGTGTTGGCAAATATTCAAACCTATAAAGCTCCGTTGGCTGAACAAGGTTTGAATGATGAACTGATTGGTGTTTTAACGGCTGCTTTCAATTCTCTGGCAGCTGATAAGCAGCAACAAATCGAAATTGCCAGCAACCGCAGAAGCATTGTTCAAAATAATGTATCACTGCTGAACGAGTTGTACGAACAAACAAGTGAAATACTCTCGGTAGGCAAGATTCTGTACAAGGCAACCGATCCGGCAAAATTGGCGGATTATACTTTTACCGAATTACTAAAGAAAGTTCGACAGGTAGCGAAAGCCGCAGCCAATACAGCAAAAAAAACTGTATAAGCTGTACCAAACACTACGAATAAATAAATAGAATATAAGAGAGAGGAGTAGAAAGACTTTTTCTTATTCTATGTTTTCCTTCTAAAACTATAGCTGAGAGCTCTAAGACATAGCATAAACATTCTAAAGGTTTAGCAAGACGTTCTAAAGTAATAGCAGAGAGTTCTAAAGACATAGCAGGACATTCCAAAAGTTTTGCAGAAGGTTCTGAATACCAAATAATAGTTTTATTCATGTAAATAGATCTCTGCATTATATTTACGACATTTTATTTCAATATCTTTCTTCATTTTGAAACTAATGTGTTTTTTTCTGGTTTTACGGTTAGAACAAACAAGAATATATTAGGTTCTTCATACTGTTAATTATTTAATTATTATAATATTATGGGATATTTATTTTCATCTGAATCGGTTTCGGAAGGTCATCCAGACAAAGTTGCCGATCAAATTTCTGATGCTTTGCTTGACAATTTTTTAGCACAGGATAAAAACTCAAAAGTTGCGTGCGAAACGCTTGTTACAACCGGACAGGTTGTATTAGCGGGCGAAGTGAAATCAAGCGCATATGTAAATGTGCAGGAAGTTGCCCGTAGGGTAATTAACCGCATTGGTTATACTAAAAGCGAATATAAATTCGATGGTGATTCGTGCGGAATTTTCTCTGCCTTGCATGAACAATCGAGTGATATCAATCAGGGAGTTGAACGTGCTAATCCAATGGATCAGGGTGCCGGCGACCAGGGAATGATGTTTGGATATGCAACAAAGGAAACTAAAAATCTTATGCCAATCGCATTGGATTTGTCGCATGCTTTGGTTGAAGAACTGGCAGCTATACGTCGCGAAGGAAAATTCATGACCTATCTGCGTCCGGATTCAAAATCACAGGTAACCATTGAATACGACGATAACAATCAACCTGTAAAAGTACATACAATCGTAGTTTCGACCCAACACGATGATTTTTCAAAACCAACAGCTACAAAATCACAAGAACAAGCCGACGAGGAAATGTTGTCGACTATTCGCGAAGATGTAAAAAAAATACTTATTCCTCGTGTGAAAGCATTGGACGTTCAGTTTGCTCAATTAATCAAAGAAGATTTCGTGCTTCACGTAAATCCAACCGGAAAATTTGTAATTGGTGGCCCTCATGGTGACACAGGATTGACTGGTCGTAAAATTATTGTTGACACTTACGGTGGAAAAGGAGCTCACGGTGGTGGTGCATTTTCAGGTAAAGATCCTTCGAAAGTAGACCGTTCGGCTGCTTATGCCGCTCGCCACATTGCAAAAAATATTGTTGCGGCTGGTCTTGCTAACGAGGTGTTGGTACAAGTGGCGTATGCAATTGGTGTTGCAAAACCAATGAATTTGTATGTAAATACTTACGGAACAGCTCAGGTACAACTTAACGATGGCGAAATTGCAGCCAAAATCGAAAAATTGTTCGATATGCGTCCAAAAGCTATTGAAGAGCGTCTGAAACTGCGCAATCCCATTTACGAAGAAACAGCTTCTTACGGACATGTAGGTCGTACGCCTGTCGAAGTTACTAAATCGTTCAAAGATGGTAATGGTAAGGAAATCAGCTGTACAGTAGAACTCTTTACCTGGGAAAAAACAGATAAAGTTTCCGACATTAAAGCTGAATTTGCTTTATAGTTTTCCAGTCTTAAAAACAAAAGATATAAAAACAAACATGAGTAGAACTAAATTATTCAGCATATTACCTTATAAAGTAGCTGACATGTCGTTGGCCGATTTTGGTCGTAAAGAAATAGAGTTAGCCGAAAAGGAAATGCCTGGTTTGATGGCATTGCGTGCAAAATATGGTCAGCAAAAACCGCTGAAAGGAGCTCGTATCATGGGTTCACTTCACATGACCATCCAAACAGCAGTACTTATCGAAACGCTGGTTGAACTTGGAGCAGAAGTGCGCTGGTGTAGTTGCAATATCTATTCTACTCAGGATCATGCTGCTGCGGCTATTGCTGCTTCAGGCGTTCCTGTTTTTGCTTGGAAAGGTGAAACACTAGAAGAATACTGGTGGTGTACACTTCAGGCATTGACTTTTGATGGTCACAAAGGACCAACTGTAATTGTTGACGACGGCGGCGATGCAACTATGATGATTCACGTGGGTGGAGCAGCCGAAAAAGATGCCAAGGTACTTGACAAAGCTGCCGGTGGAGATGACGAACGTTTATTGTATGCTATCCTGAAAGATGTTTTGAAAGAAGATAGTAGCATTTGGTCTCGCATGATACCTGAAATTCGTGGTGTGTCTGAAGAAACCACTACCGGAGTTCACCGTTTGTACCAAATGCTGGAAGAAGGTTCATTGTTGTTCCCTGCTTTCAACGTAAACGACTCGGTTACCAAATCTAAATTCGATAATCTGTACGGCTGTCGCGAATCGTTGGCGGATGGTATTAAACGTGCTACAGACATTATGTTGGCCGGAAAAGTAGTGGTTGTTTGCGGATATGGTGATGTAGGAAAAGGTTGTGCCCGTTCTATGCTGGCATACGGAGCTCGTGTCATTGTTACCGAAATTGATCCTATTTGTGCTCTACAAGCATCGATGGAAGGTTTTCAGGTAACCACTATCGAAGATGCTTTGGCTGAAGGTAATATTTATGTTACTACCACCGGAAACAAAGATATTATCCGCATGGAGCATATCGAAAAAATGAAAGACGCCGCTATTATCTGTAATATCGGTCACTTCGATAACGAGATACAGGTAGAGAAACTTAAACAATACCCGGGTATCGAATGTGTAAACATTAAACCTCAGGTTGATAAATATATTTTCCCAGATGGGAAATGCGTATTGTTATTGGCTGATGGTCGTTTGGTAAATCTGGGTTGTGCTACCGGTCACCCATCGTTTGTAATGAGTAACTCGTTTACCAACCAAACATTGGCTCAGATTGAACTCTTCACCAAAGATTATGCAGTGGATGTTTATCGTCTGCCAAAACATTTGGACGAAGAAGTAGCCCGTTTACACCTGGAACAATTGGGCGTAAAACTAACGGTACTTACTCCGGATCAGGCTGAATACATTGGAGTAAATGCTAATGGACCTTACAAACCGGAACATTACAGATATTAATGTATTCGAAGATAATATGAAATTGGGACTTATTCTTAATATATTATTACATCTGTTTTTTGATAATTCTGCTGAGTAATTTGAAACTGGATTTGAAAGAGTTAAGAAGTAAACTATATAGTAAAGATTGATGAAACTAAATATATTTTAATAAAAATTGGAAATTAGCAAAATAAAAATATTAAGTTCTTTAGGAATAACATCAGAGAGAACTTCAAACATCTTTAAACAAATATTCTTTACTTCTATATTTAAAGGTGGAAGTGTAATCGCTAATTATATGTTAGTCCCAATAACTTTAGGTTATCTGGATACAGCAAATTATGGATTATGGTTAACAATCACTTCATTTGTAGGATGGTTTGCTTTTTTTGATATTGGAATAGGTAATGGATTAAGAAATAAATATACTGAAGCAAAGGCAAATAATAATCTAGAATTAGCGAGATCATATGTAAGTACTGCATATTTCTTTATATGTATCATAAGTATTTTATTGACAATAGTCCTTTTTGTTATTAATAGTTATGTGAATTGGACTTTAGTTTTTAATACTAAATCAATTTCAGCAAATGAATTATCAAAATTGATGTTTGTAGTTATTGGTTTTTTTAATCTAAATCTAGTAGCTCAATTAATTATTACAATATATATAGCAGATCAAAAAGCCCATGTAGCTGGGGTATTACAATTCCTTATTCAATCTATATCGGTAATTATTATTTGGATATTGAGCAAAACTATAAGCAGTTCACTCCTTATATTTGGAACTATTATCTCAGGATTACCTGTATTAATTCTATTTATATTCACAATTTATTCTTTTTTCAATAAGTATAAAGAAGTAATACCAAAATTTAGATTAGTTAATAAATCTCAAACAAATGAAATATTTAATGTCGGATTGAGTTTCTTTATATTACAAATTTCTTGTGTAGTGTTGTATGCTACTGACAATATGATTATTTCTCATTTTTTCGGGCCTGAGAAAGTAACACCTTATAATATTGCATATAAATATTTTAGTATTGCCTATATTTTATTTAACATAATATTATCGCCCTATTGGTCAGGAATAACGGATGCAAATTCCAAAAACGATTTTGAATGGATTAGAAATTCAATGAAATATTTAAAAAAATATTCCTACATTGTAATATTGTTGATTTTTGTTATGTATGTAGTTTCAGATAAAGTCTATTATTTGTGGATTGGAAAGAGTATTCAAATCCCAACATTATTATCAATATTGATGGGAATCTATTTTAGTTTGATTGTTTTTATGCAACCTTTTGTTTTTTTTGTCAATGGAACAGGTAAAATTAGATTGCAATTAATCTTCTCAGTTATTACTGCAGTACTTAATATACCTTTATCAATCTATTTTGCAAAAGACTTAGGATTCGGTATATCTGGTGTTATATTATCAACTATTATGTGTAGTATTCCTGGAGTTATATATGTACCAATACAGTATAGTAAGATTATTAACAAAAAAGCAAAAGGGATTTGGAATAAATAAATAATTATATTTTTGATACTAAACTCGAATTAAATACAAATAAGTTGTTGGAAATGAACTTTAAAATATATTCAAAATAAAAATGAAAATCTCAAAACTATTTAACGAAAAATTCTTTGAACCTTATTCTCTATATAAAGAATGTAATTTGTCACCTTTTGATTGGTTGAAAATTAGAAAAATGATGAGATATGAATCAGGTATTGTTTCCCTTTTCGGAAAAAAATGGGAATATGTTGATGCAAATACATTGTTAGCAGGACTTAAGGAAATATATTTAGAAAAAATATATCAATTTAACGCAGATAACGAGACTCCATTAATTATTGATTGCGGTTCAAATATTGGATTTTCTGTATTTTATTTTAAAAAAAAATATCCTAGAGCAAAAGTTATAGCTTTTGAAGCTGATCCAATAATTTATGAAGTAATGTCGCATAATTTGAATAATAATAACATTACTGGAGTTGAAATACTTAATAAGGCCGTTTGGGATTCGGATGAGACTTTAGAGTTTAGATTAGAAGGCGGAATGTCAGGAAGGGTAAGAATTAATGATGAAATTGGAGACATATTTAAAGTAAAAGGTGCAAGACTCAAGGATTATTTAAAGACTCAAGTTGATTTTTTAAAAATAGATATAGAAGGAGCTGAATATCGGGTAATTGAAGATTGCAAGGATGAATTGAAAAATGTAAAGTTACTTTTTCTTGAATACCATTCTCCTCTAGGTGATAAGCAATCTTTATCTGAAATACTGGAGATAATGAGAACAGCTGGATTTAGAATTTATATAAAAGAAGCATATGTTCCAAATAATCCTTTTCTAGATATAACTTCTCTAGATGGTATGGATTTACAATTGAATATATATGGAGTTCGTCATTAAAATTAATATTTCAACTTATGGATCAAGTTGCAATAGTTATTCCATTATACAAAACTCATCCTTCAGAACAGGAGCTTTTTGCAATTAGTAACAATTTAGGTATACTTAATGATTATCCAAAATTTGTAATTGCTCCAGTAGGATTTGTGTCTGATGAATATAAGGGTACTTTGAAATCTGCTAAGATATTGTATTTGGCACCATATTGGTTTAAAAACTTAAATTCATATAACAAGTTGATGATGGATAAAAGTTTTTATGAGTTGTTTATAAATTATGAATATATACTTATAATTCAGCCAGATGCTCTAGTTTTTAATGATGAAATTATTGAGTGGTGTAATAAAGGTTATTCTTATATAGGTGCACCATGGCCTCAAGGTAAACTTATATCTCCATATTCTTTTCGTGGTCATGGTTTAATTAGAAAATTTCTTCCGTTTTTTAACGTACCACAAAAGTGCTATGTAGGAAATGGTGGCTTATCATTACGCAACGTAAATCAAAGTCTTTTAATCTTAAAAGAACATTGTTTTACTGTGAAATTATGGAGTTCTCAAGAAGATTACTTTTGGGCATATTACTTTGAATTATCAAATTCAATTCCTTCAGAGCTGATAGCAAGTAAATTTTCCCTGGAATTAAATGCTGATTTATATTATAATGCTAATGGTTGTGTGCTTCCATTTGGATGTCATGCATTTGAAAAGTACGATTTTGATTTTTTAAAGATGAAATTTAATTTTGAACGAAATCACAAAAAAATATTAAGATGAGTTTGAAGTTTAAAATGTTTGACAATAAATTAAATCCTTTAATTGCAATTTCATTTTTAGTGAGTTTATTGCAGACAGTATTTTATCCAATACACTACCTAACTTATATTTGTAGCGCTTTCTTGTGCATAGTAATGATTCCACATTATCATAGGTTAAACAAGCAAACATTGATATTTAGGTTTATACTTATCTATTTTTGTTTTTTGTTAATCAGAGGTGTACTAAGTGGTAATTTTATAAACTACATTATTTTTGATTTAAATATTTACACAGCGGTAATTTTCATTGCTTTTTTTGTTAATGTTGAATTGACAAAAAATACTTATACGCAGTTCCCTGTTTTATTTGCTAAATTGTTGTTGATTAGTATTCCTTTTTTCTTTTTTATTTTTTTACATTTTGGAAATTTAAGCTTAGGGGATGAATTTGCCAGAAGTCTTTTTGATGAAGATAATTCTAGTATTGATCGAATGGCTTTTATTATTCCACTTTCAATGGCACCTCTATTAGTTCCATTTATTAATGACATGAAACCCAGTCTCAAGTATGTTGTTATATTTGCAAGTATACTTTATCTTTTAACTGGGATACTTACAGCAACAAGATCAGTTATCTTAATTAATTTGATTTCATATTTACCCTTATTATCTTTTAAAAGATTATTGAAAAATAAAATTTTAATTATCATTATATCCTCATCAATTTTTGTATTAATAGTACTGTTTTCAGGGACTGAAATATTTTCTTTATTAGGTAATAGATTAGACTATACTTTTTTGCGTTTCAGTAAAGAAAGTGATTATTCTAGTGGTAGAGATACTGAAGTTAAGGGATTATTTAAAGAATTTAATTCTTTTGATTTAGTTTTTGGAAGAGGTACGGGTGCTGAACAAAAATTTGGATTTTGGAAAGATATAAAAACAAATATGAACGAACATGGAGTTAATTATACTCATTTTGGATTTTTATATTTTATATTAAAAGGTGGCTTTATATTGCTTTTTATAGTTTATGGTTTAGCATTTTATAGCTTATTTGTCTTATTTAGAAATGGCGAAAGAAAATATTTTACTGTAATACTTTTATATTTAGTTGCTGAAACTTCCTTCACTCAATTTATAAACTATTTCTATGTTTTATTCTTATGGGTAAGTATTAGTTTAGCTCTTCGTCTTTCAATAAATAGTAAAAGCAATAATAAAATAATTCTAAGAAATTTATAGATTTATTTTTTATGATTAAATATTGGACTTATTGCAATCATATTCTTCTTTTAAATAATATTAAATCTTAATTAATATGTCATATCCCACTATCAGTGTAATTACTGTTGTTTTAAATGATAAGAACAATATAGAAAACACCATTAAAAGCGTTATATCCCAAACTTATACAGATATTGAGTATATAATCATTGATGGTGGCTCAACTGATGGCACAGTAGAAATAATAAATAGATATTTAGAAAGAATATCTACATTCATTACTGAACCTGATAAGGGATTATATGATGCAATGAATAAAGGAACCAATTTAGCTACAGGTGAATGGATCAGCTATATGAATTCTGGCGATCAGTTCAATAATAAAAATGTTTTACATAAGATATTTGTTGATAATAATGATGTAATTTCAAATAAAGATGTAATTTATTCTGATGTAATAACAGATTTTAAAACTAAGAGAAAAATACGGAAAGCTAGAAATATTGATTTGTTTTGGCGTGGATTACCATTTTCTCATCAAGCTGTTTTGGTTAAAACTAAAATTTCTAAAAATAGATATTTTGATTTAAAGTATGTAACGATAGCAGACTATGATTTTTTATATGCAGCATTCTCCCAAAATGCTAAATTCTATTATTTTAATTATCCAATTGCTATTGTAGATGCAACAACAGGAGTTTCAAAAAATATGAAATTAAAGAATCACTATAAATGCTTTTTTGAAATTAGCAAAAAATATTCATCAAACATTCAAATTGCATTTTTATTCTTTTATATTCCAATTGAATATTTATATGCAATTTTAAGAAGATGTTTTCTTGACTTTAAAAAACAATAATAAATATTTATTCTCTTAAAAATAATTTCCATTGAATTTTAAAAAATATATCAATGAAGAAAAAAATTATCAAAATCATATATTCTATTGTTCATTATTTTGGTATTTTAAAGTTATTCAGATTTATAAATCGTAATAAAATATCAATAATCTTATATCATAATCCTACTTCAGAAGTATTTGAAAATCATATAAAGTATTTAATTAGACATTATAATATAATAACTCTTTCTGAGTTTGTTTCAAACTCAATTTCTAAAAATAAATTTGTGATACCTAAGAATTGTTTGATAATAACATTTGACGATGGACATAAAAATAATTTTCACTTACTACCTATTATTAAAAAATATAAAATAAGACCAACGATATATGTTTCAAGTCAAATAATTTGTAGTAATAGAAAATTTTGGTGGTCTGTTGTTAAATCAGAAAAAGAGATTGCTAATCTTAAGTCCTTAGAGAATAAAGAGAAAATTAATTATTTATTAAAAGAGTATCATTTTTCATTAGATGATGAATTTGAATTTAACGAAAGAGATGCATTGAGTAGAAATGAAATTTTAGAAATGAACAGTTATGTTGATTTTCAGTCACATACTTGTTATCATCCAATTTTAACGAAATGTTCAGATGATGAATTGTTTTTTGAATTAAACGAATCAAAACAAATGTTAGAAAGTTTGCTAAATAAAGAGATACTTCATTTTAGCTATCCAAATGGTGATTATGATAATAGGGTAATGTCCATGGTAAAGTCTTTAGGATATTTAACCGCTAGATCAACTGATTGTGGGTGGGTGAATACTAAATCAAATCTATTGAATTTAAAAATTGTAGGTGTTTCTGATAAAGGGAGTCTATATAGGCTTGAGCTTGATCTTTTGGGATTACCATTATTTTTTGTTAACACATATAGAAAGTTTCAGCATTTATTTAAATAATGTTGATATAATATAGATTGTTTTCCATAGAAGTTATTATAAACTAATTATACAAGGCTATTATGTTTTTAATTTTAATCGAAGTGTGTATTCAAGTGGCTCAAATAATTCAAGTCAAATATTAAATGGAAAAAGTATATAAAATAATAAAAAGCGAAGCAGATTTCTTAGATTTAAAGGCTTCATGGGAAGAATTAGAAATTGAATATAATTCGACTTATCCTTCTATCTCCTTTAAATGGTGCTACTTATGGTGGAGTGTATTTAAAAATGTTGAGAATAATACTATAGGATACAATAAAAAATTAGTTATTGTATGCTGTTACGAAAACGATAAATTGGTTCTTGTTGCCCCATTAATTCAATTAAAGAGGAAGATCGGGACATTGAAAATAACATTTTTAGAGTTTCTTGGCCAACAATGGGGTTCAATAGCTATCACAATTCTAAAAAAATATGATTTCGTATTTAAGGATTTGATGGAATTTATTAAAAATAATGTATTCTATCATATTTTATATCTTCGACAAATTCCTATAAGAGAATCAAATTTATTTTCACAGGAAATTAAAAAATATAGTGGCTCTCCGTATGTTGTTTTGACGAATTACGCGAATATGGAAGATCTTAAAATAAAAAATTATTCAAAAAGTTTAAAACAGAACATACGTACAGCTTATAATAGAATTCGTAAAGATAACTTGACATTTGAAATGCACAATGAAGAAGTATGTAATGACAATTTTAAGGATATTGTAAGGTTATCTAAACTTAAGTTAATTGACGATAAGCAATGTCTTTATTTGGATAATAATAAAGCTTTGTTTTACAAAGAGGTATTTATGCATTTCCCTTCGAATGTCGTTTTTGTAAAAGTTAACGATACAAATATTGCTTATCGTGCTAATATTATATATAATAATAACAAAATATGTATTGATGCCTCCTATGACCGAAATTTTAAAAAATATGATCCAGGAATAATATCAGTAGATTGTAATTTTATAGATAGCTTTTCCAAAAAGTTAAATGTAGATAATTTGGGACCAGGTCTTGATGATTATAAACTAAAGTTTACTAAAGACATACAATATCTTGGCTATTTATTAATTCCTGGAAATCTTTTCGGATCTTTAATATTAACTAATATATTTAAGAAATATTTAAACAGAAAGTTTAATAAACTGTAATCATATCTTTTTAATTTATTTTTTAGAATTATAGTAAGTAAATGAGGTGTCAGCAAAAAGTAATAGTAATTGGAAAAATTCCACCACCGATTGGAGGAGTTACAATACATGTAAAAAGAATATTAGAGCATTTTGAGACTTATAATAGCAATCAAATTATTTTTTTAGACTTAAGACATATAAATGGGATATCATTTTTTTATACAATATGTAAATATCGAGTATTTCATTTACATACTTCTAATGTATATTTTCGTTTTTTCTTTTCATTGTTTTGTTTATTGACTTTTAAAAAATTAGTAATTACTATACATGGGGATTTAGGAAGATTTAAGTTTTGGAAAAATATATTTGATTACCTATCAGTTAGTATTTGTCATATTCCTATTGTAATTAATAAGGGTAGTTTTTTATTTTCAAAAACATTGAATCGTAAATCGTTATTAATGCCTTCATTTTTGCCACCATTACAAACAAAAATGCTTGATACAAATATATTGCTTGATGTTGATTATCTGCGGAAAGGATACTCGTATGTTTTTTGTACTAATGCATACAATGTAACTTGGGACAAAAATTTAGAAGAAATTTATGGTATAATTCAGTTATTAGAAATATTTATAAAGCTTAATAAAGAAGCTTTAATAATCTCTGATCCATCAGGTGCTTATAAAAAATATTTTCATAAAAATAGAATATTTGTACCTAATAATGTTATGTTAATTTCATATGATCATGAATTCTTTGAGATACTTAAGTTAGCAGATGTGTTTATTAGAAATACGACTACTGACGGAGATTCATTATCTGTAAAGGAAGCATTATACCTAAACAAAACTGTTTTTGCAACAAATATTGTCGATAGACCTGAAGGTTGTATTTTATATCCAAAACAAGATAGTTTATATCTAATGAAAATTATAAAAGAATTTACGTTAAGCATAAATGTTAATGTTTCTGTAGATTCATGTTATTCTCAATTATCAAATTTATATACTAAACTTCTAAAATAATATTAGATCTGAATTGTCGCAATAAATTATCATGATATTATTTAAATATGAATAATTATATTTTGCAGCTCCAATTGTAGTTTTTTGCAAAGGTATTACATTAAATTTAAAATTAAACTATTGAAAATAAATAATATATGAAAGCAGTATTTATGGGTTTAGGCTATATAGGCTTACCGACAGCAGCAGTAGCTGCCAGCAAAGGTATTGAGATTGTTGGTGTAGATGTAAATCCGAATGTAGTGAACACAATTAATGATGGCAAAATACATATTGTTGAACCAGCACTGGATAAAGTAGTTAAAGAAGTAGTTAATAACGGTTATTTGAGAGCCTCATTAAAACCAGAAGAAGCCGATGCATTTTTTATAGTAGTTCCAACTCCGTTTAAACAAAATCATAGAGCTGATATATCATATGTAGAGTCGGCAACCCGTATGGTAATACCTTTTTTGCGCGAGGGAAATCTTTTTGTAATAGAATCAACCTCTCCGGTAATGACAACAGAGAAGATGGCTGAAGTTATTTTTAAAGAACGTCCAGAACTAATTGATAAAATATACATTGCGTATTGTCCTGAACGAGTACTGCCTGGTAATGTTTTGTATGAATTGGAACATAATGATCGCGTTATTGGTGGTCTAAATCCTGAATCATCCGATAAAGCCATCGAATTTTATTCGCAATTTGTAAAAGGAAAATTGCATAAAACAAATGCCCGGACAGCAGAGATGTGTAAGTTGACTGAAAATTCATCAAGGGATTCTCAAATTGCGTTTGCTAATGAGCTTTCAATGATTTGTGATAAAGCCGGGATAAATGTGTGGGATTTAATCGAGTTAGCCAATAAACATCCTCGAGTAAATATTTTGCAACCTGGTTGTGGAGTCGGTGGACATTGTATTGCCGTTGATCCATGGTTTATTGTTTCTGATTTTCCAGAACAAGCTCATATCATAAAGAGAGCTAGAGAGACAAATGATTATAAATCAGATTGGTGTGCAAATAGAGTAATAGAAGCTTGTCACGAATTTACAAAAAAGACTGATCGTGAGCCGGTAGTAGCTTGTATGGGACTTGCTTTTAAACCGAATATTGATGATTTACGTGAGTCTCCTGCCAAATATATTACTTCACGTATTATCTCAGAAGTTAGAGCTGAAGTATTAGTCGTTGAGCCTAATGTATCTAATCATAAGAGCTTTAATTTGATGAATTACCAAGAAGCTTTTCAAAAGGCTGATATTGTAGTGTGGTTAGTGAATCATAAAGAATTTGCAACTATACCAGTAGATAATAACAAAATTGAGTTGGACTTTTGTGGAGTTAGGAAATAAGAGTATGAAGAAAATAATGTTAGTGTTTGGAACTCGACCAGAAGCGATTAAAATGGCTCCTCTAGTCAAAGAGTTCCAAAAATATCCGGAGAAATTTGAGACTATTGTTTGTGTAACTGGACAGCATCGCGAGATGTTAGATCAGGTGTTGCACCTGTTTGAAATAAAACCCGATTACGATTTAGATATTATGAAGCAGGGTCAGGATTTATATGATATAACTGCTCGTGTGTTGACAGGGATGAGAGATGTACTTACAGTAGTGAGGCCTGATGTAGTATTAGTACATGGAGATACTACCACATCAACCGCTTCTGCATTGGCTGCTTTTTATCAACAAATACCAGTTGGACACGTTGAGGCTGGATTGCGAACACATAATATCTATAGCCCTTGGCCTGAAGAAATGAACCGTTTGATTACTAGTCGGATTGCCACTTATAATTTTGCACCTACAAGATTGAGTGAACAAAACTTGATTGATGAGGGTATTAGTGAGAATAAAATTCTAGTTACAGGAAATACTGTTATTGATGCACTTTATATGGTGCTAGAAAAAATGAAACGAAATGAAAATTTAAATTTTGAGCTACAGTCACATCTTAAGGTATCAGGTTATGATGTGGAAAGACTAAACTCTAATAGAAGTTTGGTTTTAATAACCGGTCATCGACGAGAAAATTTTGGTAGTGGATTTATTGAAATTTGTTCTGGAATTAAAACTTTAACTGAGAAATATAAAGAAGTTGACTTTGTTTACCCTATGCATCTTAATCCTAATGTGAGGAAACCAATCTTAGAGGTTTTCGGAAATAATCCATTGCCTAATATGTTTTTTATTGAACCGTTAGATTATTTGCCTTTTGTTTATTTAATGGAGAAGAGTGATATTGTATTAACTGATAGTGGTGGTATTCAGGAGGAGGCTCCTGGATTAGGAAAACCTGTATTGGTTATGCGTGATACTACTGAACGTCCGGAAGCATTGGCAGCTGGGACAGTAAAATTAGTTGGTACTAACTATGAAAAGATAATATCAGAGGTGTCGTTATTGTTGGACGATGAAACATATTATAACAAAATGAGCAAAGCTGTAAATCCCTATGGAGATGGATGTGCTTGTGGAAGAATTGTAGAACAATTATCACATAATTGAAAAAAAATGAAGCAGATAATACAAGATATAAGGACTGGTGCTACGATTTTAGAAGATGTTCCTGTACCTCAAGTTAAGAGTGGCTATGTTCTGATACAGACAAGTTGTACGCTTGTATCTTTAGGTACTGAACGTATGTTAGTTGAATTTAGTAAAGCGAGTCTCATTGACAAAGCTCGTCAACAACCAGATAGAGTGAAGCAGGTTTTAGATAAGATTAAAACTGATGGGCTTCAACCAACTCTTGAATCTGTATTCAATAAATTAGGGCAACCTCTACCTTTAGGCTATTGTAATGTTGGTAAAGTTATTGCCATTGGTAAAGGTGTAACTGATTTTATTGTAGGTGATCGCGTTGCATCAAATGGTAATCATGCAGAGTTTGTTTGTGTTCCCAAAAACCTAGTTGCTAAAATTCCGGAAAATGTAACGGATGAAGAGGCTGCTTTCACAGTAATCGGTTCGATTGGTTTGCAAGGAATTAGATTGTTAAATCCACAGTTGGGTGAAACTATTGTTGTAATCGGTTTAGGTCTAATTGGATTAGTTACTGCAGAATTGCTTAAAGCTAACGGATGTAGAGTTATAGGTGTCGATTTCGATCAACAAAAGGTTGATATTGCTAATGAAAAAGGAATTATTGCTATAAATCCTGGAAAAGGGATAGACCCAGTTAAGTTTGTTTTAGAACTAACAAATTCTATTGGTGCTGATGGAGTGTTAATTACTGCTTCGACAAAGAGCGATGATGTTATACACCATGCAGCTGAAATGTCTCGAAAAAGGGGGCGCATTATTTTAGTCGGGGTTATAGGACTGAATATTCTTAGGGATGATTTCTATAAAAAGGAACTTTCATTTCAGGTTTCATGTTCTTATGGCCCGGGTAGATATGATGAAGAATATGAAAACAAAGGAAATGATTATCCACTTCCATATGTTCGTTGGACTGAGAAACGTAATTTTGAAACGATTCTTCAAGCAATCTCTTCAAATAGTTTAGATGTCAAATCGCTTATTACAGAAATTGTTGATTTAGATAACTATATGGAAATTTATAGTGATATGCGTAAGCAAGGATCAATTGCTTCAATCCTTAAATATCATACAAACCCTAAAATTGAGACTGTTGTAAAGCTTGTGAGCAATAAGTTTTCAGCGGGTAAAGGTAAAATTGGTATTATTGGAGCAGGTAATTTTGCTTCAGCAACAATGGTGCCAGCGTTAAAGAAATCTAATGCTGAAATTAAATATATTGTAAGTGCTCAAGGCCTAAATGCTAAAATTCTAGCAAAAAAAGCTGGTGCAGAAAATGCGACTTCAGATTATGCAGTTGTTCTTCATGATAATGAAGTTAATCTGGTGCTAGTCACAACACGGCATAACTTGCATGCTAAAATGGTTTTGGAAGCCTTGAGAGTCGGTAAAAGCGTATTTGTTGAAAAGCCATTGTGCCTGAATGTAGCAGAACTGGATGAAATTGTTGACACTTACTATAAAACTGCCCCAAATATCACTTTAACAGTCGGTTTTAATAGAAGATTTTCACCTTTCTCAATAAAGATGAAAAATCTAATGGGTGAAGGTCCGAAAAATATTATTGCAACAATGAATGCTGGGTTTATTCCTTTTGAAGTATGGGTTCATGATTTAGAAATTGGAGGTGGGCGTATAATAGGAGAAGCATGTCACTTTATTGATTTGTGTTCTTTTTTGGCCGGAAGCGAAGTTGTATCAGTTTGTATGAATTCTATGGGTCAGAATTCTCATGAAAATACAGATAATGCGAGTATATTATTAAGGTATGAGAATGGGTCTAATGCTGTGATAAATTATTTTGCAAATGGTAACAAATCGTATGCTAAAGAGCGAATTGAGGTTTTCTCACATGAAAAGATTCTTATTCTAGATAACTGGAGAGAGTTAAAGGGGTATGGTTTTAAAGGATTCTCTAAAATGAAAAGTGGAATGGATAAAGGACATCAAGTACAGTTTACAAGCTTGATTGATAGAACTAAAAATGGTGGAGAACCTCTTATTCCATTTGAAAGTATTGTTAATACTACAAGAGCATCTTTTGCATGTATAACAAGTCTTAAGGAAAATCGCTGGGTAGAAATCAATAAATAACTTATTGTTGGATATAAAAGTAATAAAACAGATAATAAAAAATATGGGTTGGAAGTATTTTCAATTCAGAATTTCCTATGAATTTAAACGAAAGACAGGTATACTGAAAAATAAATTTCCTGTTAACCCTCCATTTAAAAGAACAATCTCATTGTCAGATTGGCGAAGTAGTAAAATTAATTTTTTGTATAATGCAATAACGGATATTAGCGCTCCTATAGTTAAGGACCCAGAACTTGTAAACAATTTTAATCGAATTTTAAATGGTGAAATCTGTTTCTATAATGCTATTTGGTATAATTTAGGACTAAATTATGATTGGGTTACTAATCCAGAAACCAATTATCAATATAACAAAGCCATACATTGGACAGAAATTGAAGATTTTAATGAAATTGCAGGTGACATTAAAAACGTTTGGGAGAAGTCTCGTTTTGGTTATCTATTGACCGTAATGAGATATGATTATCATTATCAAGAAGACCATTCCGAGTTTGTTTTTAATGAAATAGTAAGTTTTATAGATCATAATCCGCTGAATCAAGGACCAAACTACAAATGCAGCCAGGAAATTTCGATTAGGGTATTGAATTGGTTGTTATTACTTTATTTCTATAAAGACAGTTCTTTTTTTAAAGATAATCTGTTTGACAAAATTACACACAATATACGCTGGCAAATGCAACATGTGTATGATAATATTGATTTTTCAAGAATTAGTGTACGTAATAATCACGCCATAACTGAGACTTCAGCATTGTTTATAGTTGGCACATTATTTCCCCAGCTTCCGAATGCTCATAAATGGCAATTGAATGGGAAAAAGTGGTTAGAGGAAGAAGTAGATTACCAAATTTATGATGATGGAACTTATCTTCAATTTAGTCATAATTACCATCGGGTTGTAATTCAGGATTTGACTTATGCAATAGCAATAGCAAAGCTAAATAATATAGTATTATCCGAAAAATTGATTGATAAAAGTCATAAATCGTTAAACTTCTTATTCCAGTGCCAGGATTTATCTTCAGGTGAATTATCTAATTATGGATCTAATGATGGTGCATTATTTTTCAATTTTGGATCATTAAACTATAGGGATTACAGACCTCAATTAGATGTATTGTATTATTTAATTACAGGTAATAATCTTTATGAAAAAGTATTTGAGGATAGATATTGGTTTGCAAGCCTAATAAGAGAAAAAAGTCAATTTCCGAATATTGAGTTAATGTATGGAATTTCACGCTTCGATAAAGGCGGTATTTATTTGTATAGAGATAAGGAATCGTTAACTATGTTGGTATGTACTCAATATAAAGATAGACCAGCGCATGCCGATGGTCTTCATTTAGATGTATGGTATAAAGGAAGTAATATATTATTTGATGCCGGTTCATACAAATATAATACTACCGACGAATTGAAGCAGTATTTTAGTGGTACAGAATCTCACAACACTGTAATGCTTGATAACTATGATCACATGCTTAAAGGACCAAGATTTATTTGGCTTAATTGGATAAAGAAGTCAAAAGTTAAAATAAAAGAGACTCCTAAATTCATATGTTTTGTTGGTGAAATAGATGCATATAATTATTTAAATAAAAAAATACGAATTAGTCGTAAAGTCGTAAAGTTTAAAGATAGTCCAATTTGGGAAGTTGAAGATAGTATAATTGCTAAACCAAAAGATAAGAAATTTTTCCAAATATGGCATACTAATTATTCGAATATAAATTTCGTCAGTTCTGGACATCTAAATGAACAAAAAGGATTTGTTTCTAATTTATATGGAATAAAAGAAATAAGCCGTCAATTGTCGTTTAGTAGTATAACTTCATACATAAAAACAACAATATCTATAATAAAATGAAAATACTATATTTCCATCAACATTTTCAATTGCCGACACAGGCTGGGGGAACCAGATCTTACGAAATGGCACAGCAGTTAATCGCAAGAGGGCACAATGTTTGCATGGTTTGTGGTGAAACAGCAAAGTTGAGTTTACCGTCATCTAAAGTAAAGGGTGTTTACAGAGGAATAATAGAAGGAATTGAGGTGATCCAAATCTCGTTACCCTATTCTAATAACGACAGTATTGCTAAAAGAGTGGGTACTTTTCTAAAGTTTGCTTATATAGGCGTTAAAATAGCGTTAAATGAGGATTATGATTTGTTATTTGCAACTTCTACACCCCTGACTGCTGGAATACCAGGAATTATTTCGAAGTGGCTCAGGAAAAAGAAATTTGTGTTTGAAGTGAGAGATCTTTGGCCTGAATTACCAAAAGCGCTTGGAATGAAAAATTCTTTTCTACTAGGTGGAATGAGCTTATTGGAGTGGCTAAGTTATCATAATGCTGATGCGTGTGTTGGCCTCTCTCCTGGGATATGCGAGGGAATTGCCAAACGTAGCCAAAAAGGGAAAAGGATAACTATGATTCCAAATGGTTGTGATTTGGATATTTTCAAACCAGGTGATCGTGAAAATCTGCGATTAGAAGGAGTAAAACCAACTGATACTGTTGCCATATTTACAGGAGCACATGGGATTGCCAATGGATTAGATTCCATTTTAAATGGTGCAGCTGAATTGAAGAGGATGAAAAGAGATGATATTATTTTGGTTTTCATCGGAGATGGAAAGATGAAAGCTCATTTAATGGATCGGGCTGAAAAAGAAGAGCTCGATAACTGTAAGTTTTTTAATCCAATGCCAAAAATAGAATTAAATAAGGTTTTGGCAAGTGTAGACGTTGGTATAATGGCACTAGCTAATATTCAAGCTTTTTATTATGGTACGTCTCCAAATAAATTTTTCGATTATATATCTTCGGGTATTCCCGTTTTGAATAATTACCCAGGATGGTTAGCTGATATGATATTGGAGAATGATTGTGGTATCGCTGTAAAACCAGATGATGCGAAGTCTTTTGCAGAAGGACTAATAGAGTTAGCGGATAGTCCAAGAAGAAAGAAAGAATATGGATCTAATTCAAGGAGACTTGCTGAAACCATGTTTGCAAGGAAAGATTTGGCAAACCAGTTTGTAGATTTTATTGAAGCAATATAACTATTTATGTACAAATATATCTTAAAGCGTTTGTTTGATCTTGTCATTTCAATTATTGCTCTTGTGGTACTGAGTCCAATTTTATTTTTTGTAGTTATTTGCTTGGTTATTGCTAACCAAGGTAAGCCCTTTTTTCTTCAATTACGTCCAGGAAAAAATGAAAGAATTTTCAAGGTCGTAAAATTTAGAACAATGACTGATGAAAAAGATCGAGATGGAAACCTTTTGCCAGACGTCAATCGTATGACTAAAGTTGGTAAATTTGTACGTTCAACATCACTCGACGAATTGCCACAGCTACTGAATGTATTGAAAGGTGACATGTCCTTGATTGGGCCAAGACCTTTGCTAGTTTCATATTTGCCATTGTATTCGAAAGAGCAATCACGTAGACATAATGTTAGACCAGGCATTACGGGTTGGGCTCAGGTAAATGGACGGAATGCAATAAGTTGGCAAAAAAAGTTTGAATATGATGTATGGTATGTTGATAATATCTCATTATTCTTAGATATAAAGATATTTTATTTGACGATTAAGAAAGTATTTATTCGTGAAGGGATAAATTCAGAGTCAAGTGTTACAACAGAAGCTTTTAATGGAAATTAAAGAAAATGAAAGATATAGCAATTTATGGTGCAGGAGGTTTTGGACGTGAGGTTGCGTGCTTGATCAATTCGATTAACAGTGTAAATCCGCAGTGGAATTTAATTGGCTTTTATGATGATGGATTAGAAATAGCATCAATCAATAAATATGGAAAGATTCTTGGGGGAGTTGATGATTTAAACGTATTGACTGACAATTTAGCTATCGTAATTGCGATAGGATCTCCCGATGTTTTATATAATATCTTATCGAAGATTACAAATGATAAAATATATTTTCCAAATATTATTTCACCAGACTTATTATTTTTAGATGAATCTACTTTAAAATTAGGTATAGGAAATATAATATGTTCCAAAAGTATAATTAGTTGCGATGTTGAGATTAATGACTTTAATATAATGAATATTTCTGTAACTGTAGGTCACGATACGAAAATTGGTTCTTATAATGTTATTATGCCATCTGTAAATATATCAGGAACAGTTTCAATTGGAAATAGAAATTTTTTTGGAGTTTCATCCGTTGTTCTACAGCAAATCAAAATAGGCAATGGTGTTCGTATTGGTGCAGGCAGTGTGATTATGCGTCAACCTGTGGACAATGAATTATATTTTGGTGTTCCAGCAATAAAGATTAAGTATTGATTACTTTAAATAAAAACAATTTTATATAGTTGAATTATGGAAATAAATAAATTTATCGTAAATTTTGCCGCTCAGTTTGAAGATACAGATATAAATATGTTTAAAGCGGAAACAAAATTCAGAGAACTTGAAGAATGGTCATCCCTAAATGCATTGTCGTTAATTGCAATGGTTGATGAGGAATATGATGTTATAATTAAAGGAGATGATATTCGTAATTCTCAAACAGTTAATGATTTGTTTGAAATTGTAAAATCAAAAAGGTAATATTCTATGTATAATCCGTTTTCGTTATGCGGTAAAACTATTTTGATAACAGGTGCTTCTTCTGGTATTGGAAGAGCAACTGCATTAGAATGTGCTAAATTAGGTGCGAATCTTGTAATTACTGGACGTAATCAACTTAAGTTGACGGATACATTTTCTCAACTGAAGGGAAATAATCATTTAATGATTTCAACAGACCTAAATAGTGAAAATGGGATTGAATTATTATTGTCAGGGCTTCGTATGATAGACGGTATTGTCCATTGTGCAGGCTTAATTAAAAATTTACCATTTCAATTCACAACGAGAAAATATCTGGATGAAGTTATGGAAGTGAATTTCTATGCTCCTGCTGAAATCTCTCGTAGATTATTAAAAGAAAAGAAGCTTAATAAAAATGGCTCAATAGTTTTTGTCTCTTCGATATCTGGAGTTTTTTGTTCTGCAGTTGCTTCAACAATTTATTCTGCGTCAAAAGGGGCGGTAAATGGATTAGTTAAGGGAATGGCTTTAGATTTAGCTCCTAAAGGAATTAGAGTTAATTCAGTCAATCCAGGTGTGATTGAGACTGGTATTTTTGAGTCTGGAACAATTACTTCAGAGCAACTCGATGAAGATAAAAAACATTATCCTTTGAAACGTTTTGGACAACCACATGAAGTTGCTTTTGCGATAATTTATTTATTATCTGATGCAAGTAGTTGGGTGACAGGTTCAAATTTAGTTATAGACGGAGGGTTTACATTGTTATAAATTATGAAGAAAGTATATTTAAAAGCAGTATCTTATTATCTGCCAAAACTTCTATTGACGAATGAATATTTAGTTAAAAAATTTCCTGAGTGGACAGTAGAAAAAGTGGCTTCAAAAATAGGTATAAATGAACGACATATTGTTTCTGAATCAGAAACTGCTTCAGATTTAGCAGCTCTAGCCGCCGAGAAACTATTTGTTGAGTATTCTATAGATAAATCAACAATAGATTTTGTATTACTTTGTACTCAAAGTCCAGATTACTTTCTGCCAACTTCAGCTTGCTTGTTGCAAAATCGCTTAGGTCTCTCTACTTCATGTGGTGCTTTAGACTTTAATTTGGGTTGTTCTGGCTATGTTTACGGTTTATCCCTTGCAAAAGGATTAATAGCTGCCAGTATTGCAAAGAATGTTTTATTATTGACAGCAGAAACATATTCTAAATATTTACATCCAGAGGACAAAGGTAATAGAACTATTTTCGGTGATGGGGCATCTGCCAGTTTAATTTCATCTGATGGTTTTGCAGAGATAGGAAATTTTAGCTTAGGTACTGATGGTCGAGGTGCAGAAAATTTAGTTGTAAAGAGTGGTGGACTTCGATTTCCAAACAAGTTAAATGATTTAAGTTTTGATGAAGGTGGAAATCCTATTTCAGGAGATTATTTGTACATGAACGGTAGTGAAATTTTTAATTTTACTTTAGAAGCAGTTCCAATTTTAGTCAATGATACGTTAAGCAAAAATATCTTGCACAAAGAAGATATTGACTTATTTGTATTTCATCAAGCCAATAAATATATGATGAATTTTCTTAGAAAGAAGATTAAAATTGATGAGGAGAAGTTTTATTACTATATTGAAAATGTTGGAAATACAGTGTCTTCCACTATCCCTATAGCACTGAAAGAGGCAATGAGAGATAGTCGCATTGTAGATAATAATAAAGTTTTAATTGCTGGCTTTGGTGTTGGCTATTCTTGGGGGGGGGTAACACTCCAGTTTTGAACCATTTAATATTATACATATGTTTTATTGTGTTTTACAACAAATATTTAATTGAATCAAAGAGAATAAATTATAATGAATAAAAAGATATGGCTTTCACTCGCACATATGGGAGGTAGAGAGCAAGAATATATTAAAGAGGCATTTGATACGAATTGGGTCGTGCCTTTAGGACCTAATGTAAATGCATTTGAAGAATCATTAATCAATTATATAGGTCAGGATAAGAAAGTCGTAGCCTTGAGTGCGGGTACGGCTGCTATTCATCTAGGATTATTGCAGTTAGGTGTAGGTGTAGGCGATGAAGTAATTTGTCAATCCTTTACGTTTTCAGCATCGGCAAATCCGATCACTTATTTGGGAGCTAAGCCCATTTTTATTGATAGTGAATTGGATACCTGGAATATGGATCCTGTATTGTTGGAGCAAGCTATAGTAGACAGAATAAAACAAACAGGGAAAAAACCCAAAGTGATTATTCCTGTGCATTTGTATGGTATGCCGGCAAAAATGAAAGAAATCATGGAGATTTCATCTCGTTACGAAATTCCGGTTTTAGAAGATGCTGCCGAAGCTCTGGGTTCAGAATACGATGGACAAAAATGTGGAACCTTTGGAGAATTTGCATGCTTATCATTTAATGGAAATAAGATAATTACCACATCTGGTGGTGGTGCATTGGTTTGTAGTACTGAACATGAAGCTCATAAAACTGTTTTCTACGCAACACAAGCTCGTGATAATGCACCTCATTACCAACATTCAGAAATCGGCTACAATTATCGTTTGAGTAATATTTGTGCCGGAATTGGTCGTGGGCAAATGCTGGTACTTCAGGATCATGTGGATAAGCGAAGAGAAAATAACTCCTTTTATCGCAGAGCGCTATCATCAATTGAAGGGATTTTATTCCAAACTGAACCCACTGATTTATTTCACTCAAACTATTGGTTGACATCTATTCTTATTGATTCGAATAAAAACGGTGGTAAAACAGCTGATGATTTGAGACTTGCACTCGATGCAGCCAATATTGAGTCAAGACCTCTTTGGAAACCTATGCACCTACAACCCGTATTTGCAAATTGTCCAAGCTATGTCAATGGTACTTCAGAAAAGCTGTTTAATATGGGTTTGTGTATTCCGTCAAGTTCAATTCTGTCAGAAGAAGATTTGAAAAGAGTCGCTAGAGTAATGGTAGATTTTTTCAGTTAAGTGATTTTGTTTTATTGCATTATATTTATAATACTTGAGTAATCAGTTATACTTTTGGCTTTGACTATGAATATATTCCTTTAAAGTTGGAAGTAAAATAAAGTGATTGTGAAGTTGCCAGCAGAAGTAGGTAGATTGTATCATTTCCAGTTTTAGACCTGACTGTTACAGGAAACGACTGAGAACTATGTCGTTTCTATTGCAAAATTTAAGAGGCATTGGGAGTGGATAAAATGCCGGCTAGGGCAGAAGATGGTCTAAAAAAAACGATTAATAGTTTCTGCAAAGTTAAGGAGTAATAAGTAATCAGTTTTGATAGTGTTCTGTCAACTATTCAGTATTGTATTTGTTTTAAACATAAAATCGTAAATGTAAACATACTTAACGAAATAGAACCGAAATGAAAAATATACTTATAACCGGTGGAGCCGGATTTATTGGAAGCAATTTAGCGCTGAGATTAATAGCTAAAGGATATACGATTACTGTGCTGGATAATTTGTCAAAACAAATACACGGCGAAAAACCGGAAGAAACTTCTCCATTGTATTTATCGATCAAGGACAAGGTAAATTTTATAAATGGAACAGTTAACTCTGAATCGGATTGGGAAAAAGCCATTCAGCACCAGGACGCGATAGTACATCTGGCAGCTGAGACAGGAACCGGTCAGTCTATGTATAATATACGCAACTATGTGGATACCAATATTGGAGGTACTGCCATAATGTGGGAGATATTGACGAATAAGACTCACAGCGTAAAGAAAGTAGTTGTTGCTGCTTCGAGGGCTATATACGGCGAAGGCAAGTATTGTTGCCCCGATCACGGGATAGTATATCCTCTATGCAGGGAAGATGATGCTATGAGCAAGGGAGACTTTAACGTGAAATGTCCTGTTTGTTCAAAAAATGTCGATTTATTGGCTACTTCGGAAGATTCGGCCATACATCCTACTTCTGTCTATGGTTTTACTAAACAGGCACAAGAGGAGCTGAGTATGATTACCGGTAAATCATTGAATATACCCGTGGTAGCCTATCGCTATCAAAATGTGTACGGACCGGGTCAATCCTTATCGAACCCCTATACCGGTATTTTATCCATTTTTTCTACTCGAATTAAGAACGGTAATGATATTTCAATATTTGAAGATGGGGAGGAAAGTCGTGATTTTGTGTATATTGACGATATTGTAGAAGCTACAGTGCTGGGATTGGAAAAAAATGAAGCCAATTTTCAAAGCTTCAATGTAGGTACGGGAGTCTGTACCGATGTAATGACAGTTGCTAATACCCTGGTGAAATATATTGGAATACCCACCAAAATAAAGGTGACAGGAAATTACCGCTTAGGCGATATCAGAAGTAACTATGCCGATTTATCCAAAATCAGTTCGTTATTGGGTTTTTCGCCTACCATTACTTTCGACGAAGGAATTTTCAGATTTGTGGATTGGGTAAACAAACAAGAAGTGCAACAGGACAACTATCAGCAATCTATTGAAGAGTTAAAGGACAGAGGGTTGTTTAAATAGTAGATATACAGTGGTTTGTTTCTGCAGATTATCAATTTGCGTGTGATTATAGTTATAAATTCTTTTTTGCATCCAATTCCACTTTTTAAAACCAATCACTTGTCACATTTAATTTCGCTTAGTATAGATTATGTACATTTACCGATTCCTTTCATTTTTTCTGCTTGTTTTTTTGTTTCTGGGTTGTAGTAATGAAACAGAATCGCCTTATCCCGATATCAATTTTCAAAAAACAGCCACTTTACCCGGTACCGGTAGAGCTTCTGCAGTAGCCTTTGCTTTGGATGGCAAGGGCTATGTTATGTTGGGTCGAAGTAGTAATGCAAACGATTCTTTGAAAGACTGCTGGCAATATGATCCGCTGTTGGACAATTGGACAAAAAAAACGGCATTCCCGGGTATAGCACGGGTCAAAGCCATGGCTGCCGTATTGAATGGAAAAGCTTATGTAGGACTCGGATTCAACCGATACGAAGGAGCTTATTCAGGAGGAACGTTGCAAGATTTCTGGATGTATGATCCTGTCTCTGATCATTGGATACGAAAAGCTGATTTCCCCAGTACGGCTACCGATGCTTGTGTCAGTTTTGTGTGGAATAATTCGATTTACGTAGGTGCAGGTTTCAATGGCAGTGCTTATACCAATGAGTTTTGGAAATACAATCCGGAACAGGACAGTTGGGTACGCCTAAAAGATTTTCCTGCTTGGGCGAGAATGTGTGCTGTGTTATGTGCCGACGATAATCATGTATATTTCGGAACAGGTTACCGCTTTGAAGATTATAATGACTGGTGGGAGTATTTACCTGCAACAGACAGTTGGGCAAAACGTAAAGATATGCCGGATAACGGACGCGTTACATCGGTCGGATTTTCTATCGCCAATCGGTACTTTGTTTCCACTGGCAGGCATTGGGCTGGTCCGCAAACGGGTGGAGGAGTACTTTCGAATGTTATGGAATACGATGCCATACGAAATGTCTGGTATAAAAGGGGAGATATACCCGGTGGAGCACGCGAAAATGCTGTATGTTTTGTAATCAATGGAAAAGGTTATATAGGTCAGGGAGAAAATGATACGGATATTATCAATGATTTCTGGAGCTTTGAACCGTGAGATTTAATTCATACTTCGACTACGCTCAGCACCAGTAATTCATACTTCGACTATATTCAGCATAAGTCGTTTATAATTAATAATTGACAATTGATAATTCTTTTAGAATGTCTAAAATACGATATATTCTCTTCTTTCTGATATTCTTACCAGTCCTTGCTCAGGCCCAAAATGATACGATAAAGTATGATGTGGGTTTTATGGGGGTGGCTTCGACCGGAAAATATACGCCATTTTGGTTACAAAGTGATCAATACGGAAAAATATCTTCTTCTCCGTTTGGGGTGGGTGTGATGGCAGGCGTGAGTAAAGAGTTTGGGGCGAAGAAAAGATTGTTTGATTATCGGTTTAAAGCCAATTTACTACTTCAAACCGATAAGGGCGAAGCAAAAGCTTTTCTACATGAATATTACGTTCAGGGTAGTTTTTCTGTATTTGACCTGACACTCGGTGCACGCGAGGAGCAATTGGGCAGTCAGGACTCCGCTTTGTCCTGTGGTGGAATCCTGTTTTCGAAAAATGCCCGTCCCATGCCTAAAATTACACTTGGAATAGAACATTTTACCGCTGTTCCGTTAACCTACGGCTTGCTGGAAGTAAAGGGAGCTATTTCGCACGGATGGTTTACGGATAATATCTATACAACGAACCTGTTACTTCATCACAAGTATTTGTACGGAAGAGTAGGAGGGATGCTGCCCGTGCGCCTAGAATATGGGGTGGATCATGTGGCACAATGGGGAGGTTCTGTTCCCGGATATGGTAAGCAACCCACCAGTTTCTCCGCTTTTAAATCTATTTTTCTGGGACATGCCGGAGGAACAGATGCCACCAGAAATGACCAGCTAAATGCATTGGGGAATCATATAATATCACAACATTTGAAACTGGAAGCGGATATAGCTGATTTCAAGGTGAGTGGATACTGGCAAAATGTGGCCGAAGATGGACCGGTAAAATTGATGTGGTACGCTATGAATAAGGCCGATGGACTGTGGGGAGTATCAGTCCGTAATACAAAACTTCCATTTATAAAAGGGATATTGTATGAATATCTGAATACCAGCGATCAATCTGGTCCATATCATGATAAAGATGGGTTGGTGTACGGGGGAGCTGATAATTATTTGAATAATGGCATTTATCAAAATGGCTGGACCTATTATTCCAGAACCATCGGTACGGCTTTTCTGAGTTCTCCGCTATATAATACAACTGGATCAGTGTCGTTTCTGAATAACCGGGTTATTGTGCATCATTTCGGTATAGAGGGCGATGTGAGTGGTTATAGCTATAAGTTCTTATCCAGTTTTAGCAAAAACTTTGGAACTTATTCTACACCTTTTGCAGCGAATGGAATAAAAAATACATCCTGTTTACTGGAGGTAAGGAAAAGACTTCCACTATTTTCAGATGTAGAACTAGGCATTGCTTTAGGTGCTGACATCGGTAAATTATACGGAAATTCGACAGGATGTTTATTCTCTATAAGAAAAGCTGGAAACTTATTTCGTTATTAGTTTTCTGGTTTTGAATGTTTTCTATTTCTACAATTCCATTCAATACGTTTTTTTTTTATAAAATCAATTATTCGCATGATGTATTTATCGGGAAAAATGCTAGATTTGCATTTAAATTATATTATTTGAGTTGATTTTTAAAAGTCTAATTAATAGACAATAATAAAACAATAGGTAAAAGCTTGTATCTCGACTTTATCGGACTACGTATTAAAAATAAAATATACACAGCTGTGTATTTTTTATTGCAACAAAGACTTACATGGAAAAAATACAAAATAGACTACGATCTCTCTTTAAATTAATAATGAGGACATCATTAATTAATCGATGGATTGTGTTTGAAATAGACCTGTTGATTTGTATTGCCGGATACGGTACAGCATCTTTTATTCAAATGCGCAATGCCAATATGGATATCTCCGGATATAAACTATTGTTGGCTGGTACGGTTTTCATTCTTTCTACCTCAGTTTGTTTTTTCACTCTTAAACCCTACAGAGGTTTAATACGTCATTCCAGTCTGATAGAAATGTGGCGGCTTTTTGTATCACTCTTGGTTTCTACTGTCGTTTTATATGGGTTTATTTTAACTTTTGGATATTCTTTCCCTTATCGCTTCTTTTTCGTTCAGAATGTGTTTTTAATCACGCTGGTTATGCTCCTGCTCTTGAGGTATGCCATAGTGCTTATATACAACTATACCGTCAATTACACCACCGAGGTGCGCAATAAGTCGTTGATTTACGAAATAGATATGCACAGCATAGCATTGGCGCAGTGGCTGAATAAGAGTGCAGCAAATAAGCATCAGGTTCAGGGCTTTGTGACCCGTAATAAGAATGCCAAGAAGACTCGTATTCATGGGTTACCCGTACACACCTTAAACGAAGACAGATTGGACTGGTTCTTACGTAAGAATGAGGTAAACACAATTATCTTCCCCGATTATAAGAGCGTAAGAAACGAACAATCTTTTATTTCAGCTTGCATTGAAATGGGAATGACCGTGTTGGTTTCACCGCCGTTCGAGGGCTTGGATTCAAACAATAAGATTCGCTATCAGATGAAACCCATACAGTTTGAAGATTTACTGGGCAGGGATGAAATCATGATAGATATGCAAAAGATAGAACTGCAGACAAAAGATAAAGTTATTCTGATAACGGGTGCTGCAGGTTCAATCGGAAGTGAATTAGTAAGACAATTGGCTCAGTTCAAACCAAAGTTATTATTGGTATTTGATGTTGCCGAAACGCCGCTACATAATTTA